>Ga0129306_1000020_pt1 | contig 262283 bp, 223 predicted proteins | sample P827metagenome_FD_94438 | JGI IMG/M metagenome (GOLD analysis project Ga0129306, IMG submission 94438) | Capybara group fecal microbial communities from Wisconsin, USA - P827 metagenome | ecosystem: Host-associated > Mammals > Digestive system > Large intestine > Fecal | place: USA: Wisconsin...
ACTGACTGACTGACTGACTGACTGACTGACTGACTGACTGACTGACTGACTGACTGACTGACTGACTGACTGACTGACTGACTGACTGACTGACTGACTGACTGACTGACGTTGATTCATTTTCTATACCTTAATTATTAGAAAGACTTAACAATTTTGTTATTTTATATTGCTTTATTTTACTTGACCAGTATGTGTGAATATTAATCTTGAACTATAGAAAAATTGTTGCTTGCAGTTCTAGAAAATAATATTTATATGTTTGTGTAATGGTAAATTCATATGGAAAATATTTTGAAATTTAACCCAGTAAGAACAGAGAGCATTATTATCAGTTTTTATCGATTTTGGGGTCTTAATATAATCATTTATGCGACATCATATAGTCTGTTTTTTTACAGTCAAAATGTTCTAACTTCCTCTGCGGACAAACGAAATCTCACTTGCAACTTAGGGCTAAAAATCATATCCTAACGGCAATTTTTCCATTCTATTTCAGGTCGTATTAGGTCGTGATTATGCTCGCTAAAGCTAAATACAGAAAAGATTATAAAACCCCCGATTTTACCGTTACCGATATTTTTCTTGATTTCCAACTTGACCCACAAAAAACCGTCGTCACCGCGACCAGCCGATACCAACGTTTAAACCCGAATGCCGAGACATTGCGTTTGGACGGGCATGGTTTTCAGTTTGCGTCGGTTCGCTTAAACGGCAAAACCTTTAAAGATTACCAACAAAACAGCGAAAGTCTGGTGTTAAATTTAAGCGCGATTGACGCGGAAAAATTCGAACTGGAAGTCATCACCAATCTGGTGCCGGCGGAAAACACCTCGCTGCAAGGGCTGTATCAGTCGGGCGAGGCGCTGTGTACCCAATGCGAAGCGGAAGGATTCCGTCAAATCACCTATATGCTGGATCGACCGGATGTATTGGCGCGTTATACTACCAGAATCACCGCCGACAAAAAGCAATATCCTTATCTGCTGTCCAACGGCAACCGGGTGGACGGCGGCGAAACCGAAGACGGGCGGCATTGGGTGGAATGGCATGATCCTTTCTCTAAACCCAGTTACCTGTTCGCGCTGGTGGCGGGCGATTTCGATTTACTGCAAGACCGTTTTATCACGAAAAGCGGCCGGGAAGTGGCGCTGGAGCTTTATGTGGATCGCGGTAATCTGAACCGTGCCGGCTGGGCGATGCAGAGCCTGAAAAAGGCGATGAAATGGGACGAGCAGCGCTTTGATCTGGAATATGATTTGGATATTTATATGATCGTGGCGGTGGATTTCTTCAACATGGGCGCAATGGAAAATAAAGGATTGAATATTTTCAATGCCAAATATGTGCTGGCGAATCCGCAAACCGCGACGGATGATGATTATCTGGCGATCGAAAGCGTTATCGCACACGAATATTTCCATAACTGGACGGGAAACCGGGTCACTTGCCGTGACTGGTTTCAGTTAAGCCTGAAAGAAGGGCTGACCGTGTTCCGCGATCAGGAATTTTCTTCCGATACCGGTTCAAGAGCGGTTAACCGGATTAATAACGTGAAATTTTTACGCACTGCACAGTTCGCCGAAGACGCCGGCCCGATGTCCCATCCGATCCGGCCGGAAAAAGTGATCGAAATGAATAATTTCTATACCATGACGGTTTATGAAAAAGGGGCGGAAGTGATTCGGATGATGCATACCTTGCTGGGGGAAAAAGGCTTTCAGGCGGGGATGAAACGGTATATTGCGGAAAATGACGGCAAGGCCGCCACCTGCGAAGATTTCGTTTCAGCCATGGAACAGGCTTCCGGCGTGGATTTAACCCAATTCCGGCGCTGGTACAGTCAGTCCGGCACGCCGGAGCTGACGGTGAGTGACAGTTATGATGAAAAACAGCACATTTATCGTTTGCACGTTTCGCAAATGACACCGCCGACCGCGGATCAAATGGATAAAGTGAATCTGCATATTCCGCTGAAAATCGCATTATATGATGAAAGCGGCATTGCTCAGACGCTACAGCACGATGGGCAGGTGGTCAGCGATGTGCTGGATGTGGTGCATAAAGATCAGACCTTTGAATTCCACAATATTTATACCCGTCCGGTGCCGGCGTTATTATGCGATTTTTCCGCGCCGGTAAAACTGGATTATGATTACAGCACCAAGCAGCTGATTACCTTGCTGAAATTTGCGAAAAATGATTTTGTGCGCTGGGATGCGGTACAAATGCTGTTCAATGCGGAGTTACGTCGTAACTTATCCCGCTATCAGCAAGGTGAGGCACTGGATTTTTCAGCGGAAATTTTAACCGCACTTTATCAGGTTCTGGCGCAGTATCAGACTAACCCGGCGTTGACCTGTCTGATTTTAACCCTGCCGAAAGAAACGGAATTTGCCGAATTGTTTAAAGTGATCGATCCGGACGGTATCAGCGCGGTACGCGATTTTATGCAGCGTACCATCGCGGATAATCTGAAAGAATTATTGCTGAGAACCTACAATCAGATTCGGCTGGAAGATTATCGCGTCGAGCAGCAGGATATTGCCTTGCGCGGGCTGCGGAATCTGTGCCTGAATTATCTGGCTTACACTTCGGTGGGCAATAATCTGGTGCATAAACATTATTCGTATGCCGATAATATGACCGATTGCCTCGCAGCGCTGAACGCCGCCACTCAGGCACAGCTGGGCTGTCGGGATAATTTGCTGGCCGATTTTGAGCAAAAATGGCAGCAGGACGGGTTGGTTATGGATAAATGGTTCGCATTACAGGCGACCCGCCCCGACGAACATAACTTATCCCATGTCGTGCAGCTGATGGATCATCCGAGTTTTAATTTTAACAATCCTAACCGGGTACGCGCGCTGATCGGCAGCTTTGTCGCTCAGAATCTGAAAGCGTTTCATGCCACCGACGGTTCGGGTTATCGCTTTTTAACCGATATTCTGATCCGTCTGAACGAGAAAAATCCGCAGGTGGCTTCGCGTCTGGTAGAACCGCTGATTCGTTTCGCGCGCTATGACGCGCAACGGCAGACTCTGATGAAACGGGCATTGGAACGGTTAAGCGAAGTGGAAAATCTGTCTAAAGATTTATATGAGAAAATAGAAAAAGCGCTGCGATAATCCGTCAGCGGCGCTGAGGATATTCTTCCCGAAAAGTGCGCGAAAATCGACCGCACTTTACAATGACATACTGCGGCGGACGTGATGTTCGCCCTTATTATCCTACGAGAGACAAACAACCATGTATTCATTAATCAGAAAAGCGATTTTTTCCCTGGATGCGGAAAATGCCCACGATTTAACCATTCAGTTGCTGAAAATCGCCGGCAATTCACCGTTAAAACCCTTGCTTAAAGCGGCTTTGGCCTGTCCGAAAGGAAACGAAAAAACGGTGATGGGCGTTCGGTTCAGCAATCCTATCGGTTTAGCCGCAGGCGCCGATAAAAACGCAGAAGCGATCGACGGTTTCGGTGCGATGGGATTCGGCTTTATTGAAGTCGGTACGGTCACGCCGTTGGCACAGGACGGAAACCCGAAGCCGCGCCAGTTTCGTTTGCCTGATGCGGAAGGCATTATCAACCGTAACGGGTTTAATAACAAAGGTATCGATTATGTGGTGGAAAACGTCAAAAGCGCCAAATATCGCGGCGTGATCGGGATCAATATCGGCAAGAATAAAGCGACCCCGATCGAAAACGGCAAAGACGATTATATTTATTGTCTGAATAAAGCCTACAATTACGCCGGATATATTACGGTCAATATTTCCTCGCCGAATACGCCGGATCTGCGCCGCTTGCAATACGGCGACGCCTTTGAGGATTTGCTGCAAAGCCTTAAAGCCCGGCAGAAGATTCTGGCGGAGCAATATAATAAATATGTCCCGATTGCGGTTAAAATCGCACCGGATTTAAACGAAGCGGAATTAGTGCAAATCGCCGACAGTCTACGGCGCCATGCCATCGACGGTGTGATCGCCACCAATACCACCGTTTCCCGTGATACCGTCTCCGGCCTGAAAAATGCCGAACAAAGCGGCGGCCTGAGCGGAAAACCGCTGCAACATAAAAGCACGGCAATCATCGCGCGCTTATATCAGGAACTTAAAGGCGACATCCCGATTATCGGCAGCGGCGGTATTGACGGCGTACAGAACGCACAGGAAAAAATCAACGCCGGCGCAGAATTATTACAAGTCTATTCCGGCCTGATCTACCACGGCCCGGCCCTGATAAAAGAGTTGGTTTTAGCGATTAAATAGCATTGTTGTGCCAAGTGCAAACGCCACTTTTTGATATATCATCATTTAATATCCCCATAAGACCGGATGGTGTTATGGGGGTTTTTATAGTTATATTATAACCGTAATATCTAAATTCCTTTATTTATAATAAGTTATTTTATTTGTTGGAAAAATACGACTGCATCCAACACCTTTACTCTAATATTTCTTCTATTTTTCTTAAAATCGAACCTGAATGTTCGTTTTATATACGAAAACGATTCTTATATCACATTCTTATTTATTTAACATCGGTAGAATCCTTACTATGCAGAATTTAACTCAGAATGAACGTCAGTTGTTTATTTTAAAACTTTTAGCTAATGAAGATATTTTTTTGTCCGCACAACGGTTAGCTGAAAAGTTTAATGTTTCTCCGAAAACAATTCGCCAGGATATTAGAAAATTAAGTAGTCTTGGTTTAGTTTCTCGCGTTCATGGCGGAATCAGAAAGAGAGAAGGTGTAAATTTAAGTTTCCAGGATATTCAATCTGCTTTTGCAGAAAGGCTAGATGAAACTTTATTCAGTTTGCATTTAGAAACTATGAATCAAAATATATTAACTAAAAATAAAATCTTAATTTTTGGTGCATTTAATATTGATATTCTTATTAAACTTACAGAGTTTCCCAAACCGAGAGATACCATATTAAGTAAGGAAACTGATTATATGATGGGAGGAAAAGGGTTTAATCAGGCTCAAGCCATATGTGCGAATAATACGGCTGTAACTTATGTCACTAAAATCGGTAGGGATCATTTTTATCGGTATGTGAAAAACTATTTAAGCTCTCGTAAAAATATGAAAAGTATTATTTTTGAATCAGAAGAATTTTCGACGGGTATGGCTGTTGTTTTAGTTCGTGAGGACGGTGAAAAAGAAATTATTGTTAATCCCGGTGCAAATCAAAAAATCAAAAAAGAAGATATCTTTTCTATCAGTGATGAGATCTTGCAGGCAGAATTTATTTCATTACAGATGGAAAACAATTTAGATGCGACAATTACTTTAATGAGTCTCGCACATCAATTGCAACGAAAAATTGTTCTTGATCCGACGCCTTTTGTACCGGAGATCCTTGACTTTTTATCAATGGTTTATTTGTTGATTCCCAATATCAGTCAGGCTGAAAAGATTACGGGTATAACCATTAAGGATGATACGGATGCGATATCGGCAGTTCAGATGATACATAAAATGGGAGTTGAAAATATCGTCTTGACGTTGGGAGAAAAAGGCGCGATTGCCTCAACAAAAGAACGCTATCAAAGATTTAGCTCTTATAAGGCAATCGTTGTAGATAAATCGGGTATTGGTGATGGCTTTAATGGCGCATTACTTTCTCGTTTAGTTGCCGGTGATGATTTGTTTACCGCGACTGATTATGCCTGTGCTTATGCATCGTTATGCATTGAACGATTCGGCGCTTCAAGTATGCCGAACGGAGAATTAGTTAAGATAAGAATGAAATAGGCTAGGTCATGTGCTTAGTTTTTTATAATCCACTCAATGAGGTGAAAGATGAAAAAGTTATTTGCTAAAACACTAATTGTAATTTCCGTCTTCTTTTCAATTAATACATTGGCGGCTTATCCCGAAAAACCGATTACGATTATTGTGCCTTGGGGAGCCGGAGGAAATACAGATACGGTGGCTCGTCTGGTTGCTAAAGGGCTACAGGAAGAACTTAATGTTAATGTCAATGTGGTTAATCGTACCGGCGGTAGCGGAGTCGTTGGACATAATGCGATTAAACAGGCTAAACCTGATGGGTACACTTTAGGGATTACCACGGTGGAAATTGCTATGATGCATCACCAGAAAATGACGGATTTGAGCTATCAGGATTATACGCCGATTGCACGTTTAGCCGTGATATCCGGAGGGATACAGGTTGCAAAAGACTCTCCTTACAATGATGTTAACGCATTACTTGTTGCTATCAAAGATAATCCGGGAAAATTGAAAGCATCTGGTAGCGGATTAAATTCTATCTGGCATTTGAATCTATTAGGTATTTTAAAAAGCGCAGGACTGGCCGAAAACAGTGTGAAATTTGTACCCTCCCAAGGGGCGAGTGCAGCTTTGCAGGAACTCGTCTCCGGTGGGATTGATTTTGTAACTTCATCGCCGGGAGAAGCGCAAAGTATGACCAATGCCGGAATGGTTAAGCATTTAGCGATTGTTAGCGCAGAGAAAAGCGCATTATATCCTGATATTCCTGTTTATCAGGAAGTGACGCCCTATAAATGGACATTAAATGCTTGGAATGTATTATCCGCACCGAAAAATCTGCCGGATGATATTCGGAAGATATTAACCAAAGCGATGGAAAAAGTTTATTCGAATGGCGAACTACAAAAATTTGCCAGCAAGCAGGGATTTGAAGTCAGCGCTTTATATGATCAAGACTTAGAAAAATTTATGATGGATGAAGATGAAAAATTCGGTAAATTGATTCTAGCCCAATAACGAACTGGAGAATGGCTCTCTTAACGGGAGCCGTTAATATATTATGGTCAGATTAATCATGCCCTTTATTTTATGTATATTCGGTTTAGTCATTTCTATTTACAGTTATAGTACCTATGGGGATTTTAATAGTTATGGCGCGGCGTTTTATCCGACAGTCATTGGTGGTTTGGTATTCTTTTTTTCTCTGGTTGATTTCGTAATGGAAATAAAAATGAAAGAACAGTATATCTTTCAGCGCTTTAATTTATTACGAGATGGTAAAACCATTTTATTAATGTGTGGTCTTGTATTTTTTTACATTTTTTGTGTCGAGTATCTAGGTTTTATTTTAACCGCTTCAATTATTTTAATTGTCTGGACATTACCGCTATTAAAAACAGGTAAAATTCTAACCGCACTTTTTCTGATTATTCTTTCTGTCGGTATTTATTATTTATTTGCCCATATTCTTTTAGTCAACCTGCCGAGTAGTATGTTCTTTAGATAGGAGGTGATATGGATATTTTAATAAACGCATTGGCATTTATCGATCTCAATGCACTTATTTCTGTGGTTATTGCCGGTTTGTTCGGGCTATTTGTCGGTTCTATTCCGGGACTTACCGCAACAATGGCAGTGGCTTTAATGGTGCCTTTTACTTTCTTTATGGAACCGATTCCCGCTTTAGCATTAATGATTTCGGTAGGCGCATCATCTATTTATGCGGGAGATATTCCCGGTGCACTGTTGAGAATTCCTGGGACACCGGCATCTGCCGCTTATGTAGAAGATAGTTATTTACTGGTCAAACAGGGCAAGGTTAACCGTGTATTGGGATTAGGTCTTGCCAGTTCGGTTATCGGCGGAGTGATTGGGACGATTATTTTAGCTGCCGCCGCACCGAATTTAGCCAGATTCGCACTAAAATTTAGCTCTTTTGAATATATGTGGCTTTCATTGTTAGGTTTAAGCTGCGCTACTTTAATTTCCAGTAAATTTATTATCAAAAGTTTGTTAACGTTGTTATTTGGCATTTTAATTTCTACGATTGGCTTTGATGAGTTTACAGGGCAAGCCCGGTTCACCTTCGGTTTAGTTTCTTTATATGAAGGTATGAGCTTCATTCCTGCAATGATTGGTTTATTCGCTATCTCCGGCGCCATAGAATATTATGCAAACCGGCATAAAACGATACAAATTAAAACATCTGATGAACTTATTCACAAAGGCTCTTTGAATATTTTTAACGGACTGGGCAATACGTTATTTAAACGTAAATTCGGTATTTTACGCAGTAGTGTGATAGGTACGTTAATCGGCGCTTTACCGGGGGCTGGTGCAGATATTGCCGCTTGGATTTCCTATGCCGTCTCGAAAAAAACGTCTCGGCATCCCGAGATGTACGGTAAAGGTGCGGAAGACGCTATTATAGATGCGTCCAGCAGTAACAATGCCAGTCTTGCCGGTAGTTGGATCCCATCGTTAGTATTTGGTATTCCGGGTGATTCTGCAGCAGCAATTATTATTGGGGTATTGTATATGAAAGATATGCAACCCGGCCCATCGCTCTTTTTATTTCAACCGGAAAAACTGTACGCAGTATTTATAATTTTTCTGATTGCCAACTTAGCTCTTATTCCTTTAGCGCTCATTGTCGTCAATTTTCTGAAAAAAATTATTCAGATTAATAAAGATATTCTTTATCCGATTATTATTATTTTCAGTATAGTTGGTGCTTACGCAATTAATAATTCTTTAGAATCTATAGTTGTAATGTTAATAATGGGAATTATCGGATATATCCTACAAAAAAATGGTTATCCGATTTCGCCAATTATTTTAGGGATGATTTTAGGACCAATGCTGGAAAGAAATTTATTAGCTTCTCTGACGAAATCTGACGGTAATTTGATTGCTTTTGTAGAAAGACCCGTATCTGCCGTCTTGGCTTGCTTTTTTCTACTTGTAATGGCATTGCAGGTGAGAGGCATAATCAAAAACTTTACAGAAAGTCATTAAATACAGATTCTGTGTACCAATAAAGTAGATTATTCAATGTATTACAACAGCAAGGAGAATATTATGAACAAATTATACGGTATCGTTATTCCAATGATTACCCCATTAACAAATGATGATGATATTGATGTTTTTTCACTAGAAAAGTTAACGGATTATTGTATTGGTAATGGCTTGCATTGCCTTTATCCCTGTGGCACCACTGGTGAAATGATGTATTTATCCGTAAAAGAACGAAAACTTATCGCTGAAGTTGTCGTGAAAAAAGCGGCCGGTCGTGTACCGGTATTTGTTCATGTCGGTGCATGGAATCAAATGGATACCATTGAATTGGCTCGACATGCTGTGGCTATTGGTGCTGATGGAATAGGCGTTGTTACACCTGCCTTTTATACGTTAACCGACAGAGGATTAATTGATTATTTTATGGCTGTGGCAAACAGTGTTCCGGAAAATTTTCCAGTATATTTATATGGTATTAAACAAAATGCGGTGAATGATATTAATAAATATATTTGTGAGAAAGTCGCCTATCAATGCAAAAATGTTATCGGGGCAAAGTATAGTTTTCCTGATATGACAAGAATACAAGAGCTGATGACAGTGCAAAACGGTACTTTCGACGTGCTTGTTGGATCAGATCATATGTTGACCGCCACATATTCAATGGGAAGTAAAGGCACTGTTTCAGGTAATGCCATGTGTATTAAAGAACATTATACGGCGCTGTGGAATGCATTGATAAGCGGAGATTACCCTCTGGCAGCTCGAATTCAAAAACGAACTAATATATTAAATAGTATTATGATGAGCACAGGAAAAAATATTGCGGCTTATAAAGTTTTGCTTCAACGGGAAGGTATTATCCGGACTACAAAAATGCGCCGTCCGATGGAGGACTTAACGGCGGAACAAATAAAAGGGCTGTTAACGGAAATGGATAAACAAGATTTTAAAACTGTTCGGCTATAAATTTATAGGGGGCGATAATGAAAAAAATAATTAATCATACAGATCAATATACTGATGATATGCTAAAGGGAATTTATGCTGTTCATCAGGATAAAGTCAAATATGTGGCGAACGATTTAAGATGTTATTGCACACGGCAAAAACTACCAGGTAAAGTGGCTATCGTCACCGGAGGTGGCAATGGGCATTTACCGCTATTTTTAGGTTATGTAGGGGACGGCATGTTAGATGGCTGTGGAGTCGGCGATGTTTTTCAATCTCCATCGGGGAAACAGATTTATCAGATTACCAAGGAAGTAGAAAGTGGAGCGGGTGTTCTCTATCTATATGGAAATTATACCGGCGATATTATGATTTTTGAGGATGCCGCGGAACGTTGTGCAATGGCTGGAATTGAAACGCGTAGTATTGTCGGCACGGATGATGTAAACAGCAGTATGGATGTGAATGTACGTCGTGGGGTTGCCGGAATATTTTTTATGTATAAGGCCGCCGGCGCTAAAGCCAGAGCAATGGGAAGTTTAGATGAGGTGTTTAGAGCGGCGCAAAAAGCGAAAGACAATACACGTACTGTAGGATTTGCCTTATCTCCCTGTATTATCCCGGAAAAAGGTGTACCGAATTTTACTTTGGCAGAAGATGAAATGTCGATGGGAATGGGGATCCACGGGGAACCGGGAATTTGGAACGGGCCACTTAAAACTGCCGATGAGATCGCTCGGGAAAGTCTCGATACAATTCTGAAAGATATGCCTTGCCGACCGGAAACGGAAGTGGCTTTGTTAATTAACGGATTAGGCAGTACACCTTTAGATGAGCTGTACATTCTTGCCAATAACGCGATTTCTTATTTGAATAATAAAAATATTCGGGTATATCGTAGCTGGATAGGCGAATTTGCTACTAGTATGGAAATGGCCGGTGCTTCAATATCTCTTTGCCGGGTAGATAGCGAATTGAAAAGCTGGTTTGATGAGCCGGTTTGTACTCCTTTTTATACGCAGAATTAATTATCTGCAAGGTAGGTAAATCATGGAGAAAATTACAATAGAGCAGCTTCCGCAATTGTTTGAAGCAATAGCGGATCAATTTGCGAAAAATGCAGATATATTGTGTCAAATGGATAGCAGAATGGGGGATGGTGATTTAGGACTTACCATGAAAAAGGGCTTTGGTGGGCTGCCGGCAATTTTCCGACGTATCAATGAAACGGATTTGGCTAAAAAGATCCAGTACGCGGGCATAGAATTGACTGATTTAGTCCCTTCGACGATGGGAATGCTTATGGGGACCGGTATTTCTTACGCAGGTAAAGCACTGTCAGGAAAAACGGAGTTAGATGCGCAAAGCATCCCATTATTTTTACATGGATTTTGTGAAGGAATTATAAAAAGAGGAAAATGTCATCGGGGCGATCGTACAGTGTTAGATAGTCTCGGACAAGCTGCCGATGAGTCAAAGAAATATATATCGGAAAAGCTGGGAGCATCGTTAAAAGAAGTCTGTTTAGCCGCATTAGAGGGTGCTAAAAAAGGCGTTGAGGCGACTAAAACAATGAAACCTAAATTTGGCAAGGCAGCAGTATATGCAAATATTGCTGAAGGGATTGCCGATCAAGGTGCTGTAGCCGGACTTGTAATGATACAGGGAATCACTGATTATGTTTTAATGAATTAATATTTAAATTAAGCCATTTGTATTCGAAATAATGGACGAAAAAATATATACCTTTATCAATACGTTAAATTGATAAAGGTATTTTTACAATAGCCATTTGAACCAATTGTTAAAATATTGTATAAAGAATGGCGAGTGAAAAATTATTAGAAATTTGCAATAAACCAACCGCACTTTAATTTTCAGAGAGTATAAATGGCGAGAATTTATGATTTGCATTGTCACAGTAACGCGTCGGACGGGGTGTTGACGCCGAGGCAGGTAGTGTTGCGGGCGGTCGAGCAGGGCGTGGCGGTGTTGGCGTTGACGGATCACGATACCACGGCGGGATTGGCGCCGGCGCGTGCGCAGGCGGCTTTATCGGGGCTGGAATTAATCAGTGGGGTTGAGATTTCCACCGTTTGGGAAAACCGGGTGATTCATATTGTCGGGCTGCATTTTGATGAAACCCATGCAAAAATGACCGCACTTTTGGCCGAACAGGCGGAGAAACGCTATCAGCGAGCCGTTGAGATCGGCAATAAACTGGCGAAAGCCGGTGTGGCTGATGCGTTTGCGCAGGCACGAAAACTCACCGACGGGGAGGTAACCCGCGCTCATTATGCCCGTTATCTGGTGCAAATCGGTAAAGTGGCCAATGAGGGACAGGCATTTAAACGTTATCTCGGCCAAGGCAAATCCGCCTATGTGAAGGCGCAATGGGCCAGTATTCCAGAGGCCGTGGCGGTGATTCATCAGGCCGGCGGGCTGGCAGTGCTGGCTCATCCGCTGCGTTATACTTTAACGGCCAAATGGATTAAAAAATTAATTGCCGAGTTCAAACAATGGGGCGGCGATGGCATAGAAACGGCGGGATGCGGACAGCGTGACGATCAACGTCAGTTATTGGCTCGTTGGGCAACGGAATATGGCCTGCAAAGTTCCGTCGGCTCGGATTTTCATTATCCCTGTAGCTGGGTGGAGCTGGGCAGATCATTGCAATTGTCTGCCGAGTGCACGCCGATTTGGCAAAGCTGGGAAAAATAACGCGGTCAGGCTTTTGTTTGTGAGGCTGCGAAAGTGGAAAGTGCGGTGGTTTTGACCGCACTTTCGCTGGATTGAGCAGGCAGTTTATTGATCAGCGCAGAGAGGTAATCCGCTGATAAAGTCAATAAACGCTCTGACTTTGGCGGCCAGATGACGGCGGTGCGGATAAACGATATGCAGATCCAACTGTTGCTGGCGGTAGTCGGACAGAATTTCGACCAGCTGTCCGGATTGTAATTCTTGCTCAATAAAAAAGCGCGGCGAATTGATAATTCCCAGCCCTGATTTCGCCAGTTCGGCGAGGGTTAATCCGTTATTACAAATCAGTTTGGAGCGCATTTTTATCCGCTGAATGCGGTTTCCGTCGGTAAACTCCCAGTAAATCTGATTGCCGGTCGCTTTATACAGCAAACAGTCATGGCATTCCAGATCCTGCGGGGTTTGCGGAATACCGTGCTGCGCCAGATAGTCCGGCGAGGCCACAAAGTGCATGGTGGCGGTGGCGATTTTTTTTGCCACCAGCGAACTGTCCTGCAGATAGCCGATACGCAGGGCGAGATCAAATCCTTCGGAGACTAAATCGACCATGCGGTCGTTAAATTCAATTTCCATATGCAGATTCGGATGCGCTTTGATAAATGACGGCAGATTCGGGGCGATAAAACGCAAACCGAAATCGCGCGGGATGGAAATGGTCAGGTTGCCCTGCAAAGTGGTGGCCAGATTGCTGATACTGGCTTCCGCATCTTCCAACTCAGCCAGAATGGGCTGACAGCGTCGGTAATACATCAGGCCGGCTTCTGTCGGTACGATTTTGCGGGTCGTGCGTTGCAGTAAACGAGTTTTGAGCTGTTCTTCCAGTTGGGAAACCAGTTTGCTCGCCATGGCGACGGACATATTTTGTTGCGCCGCGGCCTGGGTAAAACTTTGCATTTCAATCACTTTGCAGAATACGGAAATTGCATTCAGTTTGTCCATTTATATGCCTTTTATATGTCTTTTTTTAAAAAATGGTTGACCTAACCACAGATAGTCAGCAATATATCGGCAATTTTACACAAAATAAAACAAATTAGGTAAATAAAAGATGAGTAAATCCTTGGTTATTGTGGAGTCGCCGGCAAAGGCGAAAACCATTAATAAATATTTAGGGAGTGATTATGTGGTGAAATCCAGCGTCGGGCATATCCGCGATTTACCCACCGTCGGCAGCAGCAACGGCGAAAAAGCCAAACCGGTTTCTACCAAAGGATTAAGCGCGCAGGAAAAACAGAAAATCAAGCAGGAAAAAGAACGTAATGCGCTGGTCAAACGGATGGGGATCGACCCTTATCATGACTGGGCGGCGAATTATCAGATTCTGCCGGGCAAGGAAAAGGTGGTGTCCGAGTTAAAATCGCTGGCCAAAAAAGCGGATCATATTTATCTGGCGACCGATTTGGATAGAGAAGGGGAGGCGATTGCCTGGCATTTGCGTGAGGTTATCGGCGGTGATGAGGCGCGCTTTAGCCGCGTGGTGTTTAATGAAATCACCAAAAATGCCATTAAACAGGCGTTTGACAAACCGGAACACCTGAATCTGGATCGGGTGAATGCGCAGCAGACGCGGCGTTTTCTCGATCGGGTTGTGGGATTTATGGTATCGCCGTTATTATGGAAAAAAGTGGCGCGCGGATTATCCGCCGGCCGTGTGCAGTCGGTGGCGGTAAAACTGCTGGTGGAGCGGGAGCGTGAAATCAAAGCGTTTAAACCGCAGGAATACTGGGAAGTGGATGTGTTGGCCGACACCGCGCAGCAGGCGACGATTCGCCTTGATGTGACGGAGTTTGAAGGGAAGAAATTCGAACCGAAAAATGCGCAACAGGCGAAAAGTGCGGTGGATTTTTTACAACAATCCGCTTACCGGGTCACGGATCTGGACACCAAACCTACCGGTTCCAAACCGCGTGCGCCTTTTATTACCTCTACGCTACAGCAAACGGCCAGCACCCGGCTGGGTTTCGGGGTGAAGAAAACCATGATGCTGGCACAGCGGTTATATGAAGCGGGCTATATCACTTATATGCGTACCGACAGTACCAATTTAAGTCAGGATGCGTTAGGCATGGCACGCGATTATATCGGCAAACATTTCGGTCAGCCGTATTTACCGGCAAAACCGAATTTTTATTCCAGCAAGGATAATGCACAGGAAGCGCACGAAGCCATTCGCCCGTCCGATGTCAATATCAACGCGGACGATCTGAACGGCATGGATAAAGACGCGGTGCGTTTGTATGATTTGATCTGGCGTCAGTTCGTCGCCTGCCAAATGCCGGCGGCGCAATATGACAGCACCACTCTGACGGTCTCGGCGGGCGATTATGTGCTGAAAGCTAAAGGGCGGATTCTGCGTTTTGACGGCTGGACCAAAGTGCTGCCGCAAATGGGTAAAAGCGCGGAAGATCAGGTACTGCCGGATGTGCGCGTGGGGGATACGCTGGCGTTAAACGAAGTGATTGCGCAGCAAAACTTTACCAAACCGCCGGCGCGTTTTACTGAAGCGGCATTGGTTAAAGAGCTGGAAAAACGCGGTATCGGCCGGCCTTCCACTTATGCGTCCATTATTTCCACCATTCAGGAGCGCGGTTATGTGCGTACGGAAAACCGTCGTTTTTATGCGGAAAAAATGGGTGAAATTGTCACAGATCGCCTGGATCAATCCTTTGCCGAGCTGATGAATTATGATTTTACCGCGAATATGGAAGATGTGCTGGATCAGATCGCGAAAGGAAAAAAAGAATGGAAAGCGGAACTGAACCATTTCTTCCGCGATTTTTCGCAACAACTGAGCAAAGCGGAGCTGGACGAACAGGCGGGCGGCATGAAACCGAACAGCTTAGTGCTGACGGATATCGATTGTCCGACCTGCGGACGTAAAATGGCGATTCGCACCGCCAGCACCGGGGTATTTTTAGGTTGCTCGGGTTATGCGCTGCTGCCGAAAGAACGCTGTAAAACCACCATTAACCTGATTCCTGAAGCGGAATTGCTGAATGTGTTGGATGATGCCTCGGAAACCAAAGCATTAATGGAACGGAAGCGTTGTCCGAAATGCGGTACGGCGATGGACAGCTATCTTATCGACGCCCACCGCAAACTGCATATTTGCGGCAATAACCCGAATTGTGACGGCTATGTGGTGGAGCAGGGCGAATACAAAATTAAAGGCTATGACGGTCCGATTGTGGAATGCGACAAATGCGGTGCGGACATGCACTTAAAGCTCGGCCGTTTCGGCAAATATATGGCTTGCACCCAGTGTGACAACACCCGTAAAATTCTGAAAAACGGTGATGTCGCCCCGCCGAAAGAAGAGCCGGTGCATTTCCCGGAACTGAAATGTGAAAAATCCGATGCTTATTTTGTTTTGCGTGACGGTGCCAGCGGCGTCTTTATGTCGGCGCATAATTTCCCGAAATCACGCGAAACCCGTCCGGCAAAAGTCGCCGAACTGGCATTATATCGTGACCGTTTGCCGGAAAAACTGCGTTATCTGGCGGATGCGCCGCAGCAGGACAGCGAAGGAAACGCCGCGATTATTCGCTACAGCCGTAAAGAAAAACGGCAATATGTCACCTCGGAAAAAAACGGCAAGGCGACGAAATGGCTGGTGGATTATATCGACGGTCAATGGGTTGAACGGGCGAAATAGCCCGTAGCAAACAAAAAAGTGCGGTCAAAAATTTTTATTTTTTTGACCGCACTTTGTCTGTTTATCGCAGCGAATTTATTCTTTTTCGCTCGGTTTAATCGCCAGTAAGTTACAATTCAGTTTGCTGATTACATGTTCTGCGGTGTTGCCTAAAAAAGCGGCGGACAGACCGGTTCGTCCGATCGTGCCCAACACTACCATTTCCGCGCCGATTTCTTTCGCTACGGCAGGAATGACATCTTCCGGGAAGCCTTCACGGACATGCGTGTGATCTTCATCGATGCCGAATTGCTGGCGCAGTGCTTTCATGTTGATCAGATGCTGACCGCGGATGCTGTTGTTATATTCGGCGGTGTTGAATTCCGGTAAATCAATGGCCATATTAATCGGTGTCGGCGGGTAGGCGGTGACCAGATGTACGTTGCCGCGTTCTAAAATATCGGCCAGATCAATGCCTAAAGCGACTAATTCGTCGTTGAAAATGCTGTGATAATCTTCATCGTCGGATACGTTGACCGCAACCAGAATACGGCGCTGATGTTTCCAGTCGCCGTCTTTAACAATCATAATCGGTGCCGGACATTTGCGCAGCAACTGCCAGTCCATCGGGGTGAAAATCAGGGAGGTAATGCTTTCTTCTTCCTGTGTGTATTTCACCACTAAATCATAATGTTGCCGCTCCACTTCTGCCGTGATGGCTTCCGCTTCGTTGCTGTTCCATACCACGGTGGAATGAAATTCAATTTCCGGATCGGCATATTTTTCCAGATAAGGCTGCACCGCTTTATGCCGTTGCTCGATAACGCCGCGGTGCATGCTTTCACGCTCTTCGGCGGACAACAGCGCGGACATTTCATAAGAAAGATCGTAAACCGCCATAAAGGTCGTAATTTTTACCTTTGTTTCGCTTTTTTGCTCTTTAACCAAACGCACCGCGCGGGCGAGCGCATATTGTTTTTCATTTTCAGGATTCAGTACAACAAGAATATTTGTAAACTTCATAACAACCTCCATGCTATGCTCTAGTGGCTATAGAATAGAAAAGATTCGTTGAAATAACAAGAAGAGTTTTTGAAAAAAGTGAGCCGACGCAACAAATCACATTGCATCTAATATTGCATCGGCGCGGAAGGGGATTTTTCTGAATTAACTGATCATCTGAATGCGCGATTTGGTGGCGCCGGCCAGCTCGGAAAGTTCCGCCATATTGTTGATGGTGATATATTTTCCCTGCACCGATAACATCCCGATTTTCTGGAAGCGCCCGAGCAGGCGGCTGATGGTTTCAACGGTGAGTCCAAGGTAATTGCCGATATCGCCGCGGGTCATGGTTAAGCGGAATTCACGGGCGGAAAAACCTCGGGCGGAGTAGCGGCGGGATAAATTATAAATAAATGCGGCAAGGCGTTCTTCGGCATTCATTTTAGACAGCAACAGAATCATTTCCTGATCGCTTTTGATTTCATTGCTCATCAGCCGCATGATTTGCTGGCGTAATTTCGGCATTTTGCCGGACAGATCGTCTAAAATATCAAAAGGGATTTCGCAGACCATCGCGGTTTCCAGCGCCTGCGCAAAGCTGGGATGCTGCATATTGATAATGGCGTCAAAACCGACCAAATCGCCGGGAAGATGAAAAGAGGTGATTTGTTCTTCGCCGGTTTCGCTGATAGTGTAGGATTTAATTGTGCCGGAACGGATAGCATACAGGGAGGTTAATTCGTCACCGGCCTGAAATAACACTTGCGCTTTTTGGATCGGTTTTTTACGCTCAATAATATTATCAAGCTGATCCAATTCATGTTCGTTTAAGGTAAAAGGAATACAAAGCTGGCTGATACTGCAATCTTGACAGTGAATCGCGCAACCGCCGGATTGAACCCGGCGCCCGATTTTAGGTTCGCTGGCTAAAATTTTCATCTAATCCTCAATAACGTGATAAAGCAAAAAAGAAATCGTGGTAAAATTGATCTAACTCAATAAATAATAGCATTAAATCGAAAAATTAAGAAGATTTAAATAGTTAAAAATATGTTAAGGATGTAAGAAATGGCGGCGGAAAAACTGACCAAAAAGCGTGTGATGCAAATTTTGCTGATGTTGTGTATTTTGCTGGCGGCGTTTACTTATAAAACCTGTCATTACGAAAAACCGCCGCAAAGTGCGGTGGAAAATCAGCAGGTTTCCGATAACTAAAACGCCGGTAATTATTCCGGCGTTTGGGGTTATACCAAGCTGATTTCAGCGCAATTAACCGGCGGTCGCTAAACCGGCCAGATCTTTGTCTACCAAGAACAGGCCTTTTCCGTCATCGCCGAGCAGATTCAGTTTATCCAGAATGGCGCTGAATAATTTTTCTTCTTCATGCTGTTCCGCCACATACCATTGCAGGAAATTAAAGGCGGAAAAATCTTTTTCTTCAAAGGTTTTGCCCACCAGTTCATTAATTTTGCCGGTGATTAATTTCTCATGCTGATACGTCAGTTCCATCACCTGTTTCAGCGATGAAAAATCATGCGGCGGCGCTTTAATTTCGCCGATCACCGGCAGCGCGCCGGTTTCGTTCAGGTAAGTGAACAATTTACGCATATGCTGCATTTCTTCCGCCGCGTGCGCGGATAAAAACTGCGCCGCACCTTTAAAGCCTTGTTTTTCGCACCATGCGCTCATTTGCAAATATAAATTGGAAGAATAAAATTCCAGATTCATTTGATCGTTTAATAAGTTAATTACATTTTCCGATAACATTGTCTTTCTCCTAATTATAAAGTGGCTAAATCACGGTCAATATAGTAAAGGGAGCGACCGTCTTCGCCGACCAGGTTGAATTTATCGAGGATGCTGCTGAATAATTTCTCTTCTTCGTGCTGTTCCGCCACATACCATTGCAGAAAGTTAAAGGTGGAGTAGTCGTTATGCGCGAACGTGACTTCCACCAGTTCATTAATTTTGGCGGTCACGAATTTTTCATGTTGCAGAATAATTTCAAACACTTCTCTCAGCGATTGGTAATCATTTTTTGGCGCCTCAATTTTGCCCAGCAGCGGTAAACCGCCGGTTTCGCTGATATAAGTAAATAATTTTTGCATATGCGCCATTTCTTCATCGGCATGGCGCAATAAAAATGCCGCCGCACCTTCATAACCGTGAGCATCGCACCAAGCACTCATTTGTAAATAAATATTGGACGAATAAAATTCCAGATTAATTTGTTCGTTCAGTTTTTCGGTAATCGCATGGTTTAACATCACATACTCCTTTTTTGCTAAATTGATCACAGCGGGTTAAGTGTAACCGCTTTTTTACATATTGCAAGCGATATTTTTAAATAAGTTGTTCATTTTAAAGGATATTTTTAATAAAAATTATTATTATTTAACAAATAAAGATACGAATAATTAACAACATGTATTACGCCGGAAACGCCATTAAAACTCACCGCACTTCAGTTTGTTACGCGGCTTGCAAAAGTGCGGTCGGTTTTTTCGGCGTTTTATTGTGCCATGTTTTCTACGGTTTTCAGAAAGCCCTGCGCGGTGGCATAAACATCGGTTTTGCCCTGCGCGCGTAAAATCAGATCCGACATTTCCCGAAAGGCGCCCTTGCCGCCGTGGCGTTCAAGCACATGATCGGCGCAATCCCGCACATAATCCATGGCATCACCGACGGCAAACGCCAGTCCGCACACGGCAAAAGCGGGCAGATCCACGCTGTCGTCACCAATATAGGCGGTGTGTTCCGCCGCAACGCCCGCCTGTTTCATCAGTTCAAAACAGGCGCTTTCTTTTTCCAGTTTGCCGAGCAGAAACAGGCGAATGCCGAGATCATTGAGGCGTTTGCGTAAAATCGCCGAATCGCGCCCGGACAGCACGGCGACCTGTACGCCGTTTTCCATTAACATACGGATACCCAAACCATCGCGCACATGAAAACTTTTTAATGCCTCGCCGTTGGCGTCATAATGCAGTAATCCGTCGGTCAATACGCCGTCCACATCGGTAATCACCAGTTTGATTTTCTGTAATTTTTCATTGTTAATCATATCGTTAGCTCGAGAATTCAATTAAACCGACAACCTGATTATCATCATCCACCGCAACCAGAGAATGAATTTTATGCGCTTTCATAAACTGTTCCGCTTCCGCCAGATAAGTATTGTAGTTAATGATCTTCGGATTGGAGGTCATCAGGTTCTGTGCCGTTTTGTTGAGGGTTTGCGCACCATTGGCGGTCAGGGCACGGCGAATATCGCCGTCGGTAATAATGCCTTTCAGCACGTTATTTTCCATGACCAGCGCCACGCCCATACGGCCTTCATTCATAATCGTCAGGCAATCGGTAAAGCCGGTTGCCGGCTGAACGATGGGCAAACGGGTCTGCATTTGATCTTTCACCCGGCATAACAGGCGACGCCCCAGACTGCCGCCCGGATGGAACTTCGCAAAATCGGCGGGACGAAAGTTGCGCGCGGTGATTAATGATACCGCCAGCGCATCGCCCAAGGCGAGGGTAATCAATGCGGAGGTGGTCGGGGCAAGGTTATTCGGGCAGACTTCGCGTTCTACCGTAATATCCAGCACATAATCTGCGTGGGAGGCCAGCGTGGAATGCTTATTACTGGTTAATGCAATGATTTTATTGCCGAAATTTTTCAGACTTGGGATCAGTTTATTGACATCATCGGTTTCGCCGCTGTAAGAAATCAGCATCACGATATCAATCGGTTTCAGCATACCTAAATCGCCGTGAAAGGCTTCCGTCGGGTGTAAAAAGAAACTCGGCGTGCCGGTGGAGGCGAAGGTGGCGACCATTTTCTTGCCGATTAAGCCGGATTTGCCGATTCCGCCGACGACTAAGCGTCCTTTGCAGTGCAAAATAAGCTCCACCACCTCATTAAAACTGCTGTCCAGATTGCGGCTTAGTTGAGCCAGCGCATGCTCTTCAACACGCAGCGTATCGCGTGCGATTTGTAAGTAATCCATAGTCTGATCCTTAATGAAAAAAGTGCGCTCATTTTAACCCATGTTAAGATTTAACTCTATATTTTCTATCGGATTTACGTTATACTGCGCGCCGAGTCGGTCAGACAATCGCTGGTTTATTGAAGCCCTTAACCGTTTGAAGTGAATACGGATAACGACCTAGCGGGACAAGTAAACGAGAGGAAAGTCCGGGCTACATAGGGCAGAGTGCCGGATAACGTCCGGGAGGCGCGAGCCTACGACCAGTGCAGCAGAGAGCAGACCGCCGATGGCTCGCAAGAGATCAGGTAAGGGTGAAAGGGTGCGGTAAGAGCGCACCGCGTGAATGGTAACATATCACGGCAGGGTAAACTCCACTCGTAGCAAGACCAAATAGGAACTCAATGAGTGTGCCCGCTCAGAGTTCGGGTAGGTCGCTTGAGCGTTTGTGTAAATAAACGCCTAGAGGAATGATTGTCCGCGACAGAACCCGGCTTACCGACCGACTCGGTTTATTCCTAACAAAGCCTTTCGACTGCCGGTCGGAAGGCTTTTTTACGGCGATTATGCCCAGTGTTTTCGCTTAGAGGTTTGACCGATGCCCGGATTAAAACTATTGGTCGGATCCAGCGTTTGATAAAATTTGCGCAGCTCAGGCTTGGCCTGGTACAAATGCCCCACATTATGTTCCGCCGGATATTGCGCGCCGCGGCGGTCCAGCAGCGCCAGCATTTCATGTTCCACCGCCGTGCAGTCATAGCCTTTTTTCACGATATAATCCTGATGAAAAACATGGCACATAAAATGGCCGTAATAGAGTTTGTGGCTGAGTTTATGTTCGATTTCCGGCGGCAGCGTTTCGAACCAGTCCTGATCGTTACGACGTAACGCAACATCGAGCGCAACAATGTCTTCAACGGTTTTTTCATGTACGGCGCGATAGCGTACGGCCGCCGAGGCGACGGCGAAGCGGTGCAGCATCGCCGCCTGCGTTTCTTGCGCGTCGCATTGAAAATAAGCGCCCTTTTGAGGATCGGAAAAATAGTGCTGCAAATAAGTTTTCGCTTCCTGCACGCCGCTGCCGCCCATTTTGATAATCAAATGATGTTCATATTGATGACGGTATCGCCGCAACCGCTGCGGTAAATGTTGCGGCAACAATTTGGACAGCCCCTGCATCAGTTTATCGCTGAAATCGCGGGGCAGAAAACGCAGCTTTTTGGCGATACGATCCGTTTTGGCTTTCAGCGCAAAGAGTTTCGGTAAGCGGTGGGTGCCGAATTTTTTGATCACCCAGAAGGTGTCTTTGCCGTATTTTGCCGCCATATCAAACGCATCGCGGTGAATATATTCACCGGAAATCGGCAGTTGTTCGAAATGAGCCAGCATATGACGGCGAATATCGTTTAATACCTCGGTGTGATTGGTGCCGAGATAAAAAACTGCGGTGTTATTTTCCAGCGGAAAGGTATCCAGACGTACGGCGAAAACCGCCAGCTTTCCCGCACAGCCGGACGCTTCATAGTGTCGCGCCGGATCCGCATTAAAGCGCGCAGGCGTATCTTCATCAACCTGACGGACGTGCTGGCAGTAAGCATGGTCGTGGCCTTTACCGCAATTTTGCATAATATCGGCGGGCTGATAGCGCTGATTTTCCAGATTGCGCAATATCTCTTCCGGTTCGTCGCCGAGCTCAATGCCTAAATGATTATGCAATTCCAGTTCGCCCCTATCGTTGAGTTGGGCATACAGCGCCATTTCCGTATAAGCCGGGCCGCGCTGAACCAGTGCGCCGCCGGAATTATTACAAATGCCGCCGATTACGGAGGCGCCGATACAGGAAGAGCCGATCACCGAGTGCGGTTCTCGCCCGTAGGATTTCAGCTGAATTTCCAGCTCATTTAATGTGGAACCGGGCAGGCAAACCGCCTGTTCGGCACGGTTGATCAATTGAATGCCATCAATCCGCATGGCATTAATAATCACGATATCCCGTTCATAATCATTACCGTTGGGCGTTGAACCGCCGGTCAGCCCGGTATTGGCGGCCTGTGTAATGATGATCGCATCGGCGGCGACACAGGCTTTTAAGGTTTGCCAGAATTCCACCAGCGTGGCAGGGCGGACGACGGCGACGGCATTGCCCGTTCCGAAACGGTAACCGCTGCGATAAGGCTCGGTTTTAGCGGGGTCGGTAATGATATGTCGAGAACCGACAATCCGGGTAAGCGTGGTGATCAGTTGTTGTGTTGTCATTATTGATAATCCTTAATTTACAAATTTTAACAATATTATAACAACACAAACCAAAAGAGGGCGAAAAAGCCGGTAAAACTGTGAAGCAGTTAACAAAATTTTTATTTATTTGAGTAAATCTTTCAATCCCGCTTTCATGGCGGACATCTGATTTTCATACAGCGCTTTGCTTTCCCGCTCATCAATCATATAAGTAATGGTCTCCGATAAGGTCATTTTCATTTTGCGCGAATATTTTGATAATCTCAGCCAGACCGAATATTCCAGATCAATGGATTTTTTTCTGGTGGATTGTTTTTCCGCGTTGAAAAAGCGTTTGCGTCTGGCGCGGATTGCCTGATCCAGTTTGACGGTTAAATCGGGTGACAAATGGTTTTTTATCCATTGCTCGATTTGTGCGGGGTAATTCTGCGCGGCGGACAGCTGTGAGACGATATCATCGCGTAAACTGCGTTCTTCATAGCGGGTAATATTTTCCCCTTCGCGCTGTTTTTTCATAAGATACAGCCATTTCCAATGCGCTTCCTGATTTTCTAATTTCTGATATTTCATAATTTTTTATCCGTTGAAGTGACATTGTAACCTTGCCATAATATACGCGTTTCCCCCCGCTTTTGCCAGTAAATTTTAAGTCTATTTAGTTGTGCGGAAATGTGCGATAATGCGCGTTCCGATAATAACAACCAGAGAATAGCTGTGACTTTGTCTTCTTTATCTAATCAGCGTTTAGCCTGGCAGGCGCTGCGTCCCGAACTGAGCGTTGACCATATTGGTGACCGACCCGTTGATTTTTTTGCCCTGCAACCGCGTGCCGCATCGGCAATTGACCAATTCTTACAAAATTCCGACCGCACTTTACTGGTGCTGAAAGCCGATGATCAAAGCCATTATGCGCTGTTGCTGGAAGAGTACATTCGCGCCCGGCAACCGGCCGAGCTGCCGCTTTCCGGCGTGCGTTATACGGTGGAGCAGGGAGACAGCTTTTCTTTCCCGACCGTGCATGTGGAAGCGGCACAAAGCCGTCACGATAATTTTGCCTCCCGGCAATCGGTGGCAAGCGCGTTATATTTTGATCAAACCCGCCTGTTCGGCGCGGTACGGGTACATCCCGGTTCGCAGGATATTCAGCTTACTCCCGGATTGGTACATCAGCTAAATAACGGCGTGCTGATTTTAAGTCTGTCCGCCTTATTGGCGCAATTTGATGTGTGGGCGCGCCTGAAACGGATGTTAACGGCAAAAACCTTCGACTGGTATGCGCTGCATCCGTATAAGCCCCTGCCGTGCGAGATTCCGGGTTGTCCTTTAAACCTGAAAGTGATTTTGCTGGGCGATCGCAGCGAGCTGGCCGCTTTGGATGAGCTGGATGAAACCTTATATTCCCTGGCCGATTATGCGGAAATCGACAGTTATTTTTCGCTGCAAGCGGCCGAGCAGCAGCAACAGTGGGCGGATTATGTCGTGCATTATGCGCGGCAAAATCGTTTGGCGCCACCGACCCTTGACGGCTTGCAAGCACTTTACCGGCTTTTGGTGCGGGACAGCGAAGACCGTTATTTAATCAATATTTCACCTTTAAGGTTAAAAAATATCCTGACCGACACCGCCGTATTAACGCAAAAAAATGAATTAAGTGCGGTGGATTTTGCGCAATATTTCAAGCAAAAATCCGAGCAGCAGGGCTTTTTGCGTGAACAGACCTACGCCGATATTCTGCATGAGCAGGTTTATGTGGCGACGGAGGGCGAAATTGTCGGCCAGATTAACGGCTTATCGGTGATCGAATATCCCGGCACGCCGTTATCTTTCGGCGAGCCGTCCCGTATCAGCTGTATCGTGCAGTTCGGCGACGGGGAAGTGGTGGATGTGGAACGCAAAAACGAACTGGCGGGCAATATTCACGGCAAAGGCATTATGATTGCGGAAGTCTGTCTGGCCAATATTCTGGATTTTCCGTCGCAGCTGCCGTTTTCCGCCTCCATTGTGTTTGAACAATCTTACAGCGAAATCGACGGCGACAGCGCTTCGCTTGCCAGTTTCTGCGTGCTGGTCAGCGCGCTGGCGAATCTGCCGTTGCCGCAGTCTATCGCCATTACCGGCGCCATTGATCAGTTTGGTCTGGTGCATTCCGTCGGCGGCGTGAACGATAAAATCGAGGGCTTTTTTACCCTCTGCCAACGCCGCGGGCTGACCGGCAGTCAGGGCGTGATTATTCCGTCCACGGTGGTCAACCAGCTCAGTTTATCGGCGCCGGTAATCAGTGCGGTCAAAAACGGCCGGTTTTCGGTCTGGATTGTGGATGATGTGTTTCAGGCCTGCGAGATTTTGTTTCAGCGTCATTTATCCGAACAAGCGGATTATCTCTACACCGAAGAAAATCTGCCGTTATCCCGCCTGATCAGTCAGCGGATAGAGCAGCGTGCGGAACAACAGCAACGCGCCCGCCTGTGGGATATATTATTCCGTAAACGGTAATCCATTTACATGAACAAAACGGCTGATATTCACGCCGTTTTTTTATTGCCAACGATAAACCACCTTATATGCCGGTGGTTTTTTTATTGGCGCTGCAAAACGGGGATAACTGATCCGATAAGTTAAGCGAACATGTGTTAGCTGTTTTAAAATTCGAATAATCCTGTTACAATGCAGAAGTTATAATTAATATAGCGTTATCCATAATCAGGAGAATTAAAAATAATGAACAGTTGTACACCAAATAAGAAAAGCAGTTACAGCTATGAAGATCTGTTAGCCTCAGGGCGCGGAGAATTATTTGGCGCGGAAGGCCCTCAATTACCGGCACCGACAATGCTGATGATGGATCGCGTGGTTGAAATGAATGAAGACGGTGGGGCTTTCCATAAAGGCTATATTGAAGCGGAACTGGATATTCGTCCCGATTTGCCGTTTTTCGGTTGTCATTTTATCGGTGATCCGGTGATGCCGGGCTGTTTGGGGCTGGATGCCATGTGGCAGCTGGTCGGTTTTTTCCTCGGCTGGGTCGGCGGTAAAGGCAAAGGCCGGGCGCTCGGCGTCGGCGAGGTAAAATTTACCGGACAGATTTTACCAACGGCGAAAAAAGTCGTTTACCGCATTAATATGAAACGGGTAATTAACCGTAAATTAGTGATGGGCATGGCCGACGGCGAAGTGGAAGTGGACGGCCGCGTTATTTATACCGCAACAGATTTAAAAGTCGGTCTGTTTCAGGATACTTCGGCATTCTGACGCCATTTTAATGACATCAAGACAGATTTTTGGCTCAAGCTTCGTTTTCCCTTTGTTGCTTGAGCCCTTTTTTGTGCGCGGCTTTTCAGTCGACAATATCCGCAAAGCCGGCATTCAGCAGCGCAGCCAAATCCTGCGGCGCCAACTCCACGCTTAACCCGCGTTTTCCGCCCGAAACATAAATGCGTTCGAACTCAAGTGCGGTCTGTTCTATCACTGTTTTTAACCGTTTCTTCTGGCCCAGCGGGCTGATACCGCCGACCAGATAACCGGTAGTTTTCTGGGCGAATTCTTTATCCGCCATTTCCACTTTTTTTACGCCGACGGCTTTTGCCGCTTTTTTCAGATTAAGCATATTGGCGGTCGGTAATACAAAACAGGCCAGTTTTTTCTGATCACCGTTTTCTGCCACCAATAAGGTTTTAAAGGATTGTGCCGGCGCAATGCCCAGTTTTTCCGCCGCTTCATCACCGAAATGCGTGTTAGTCGGATCATGTTCGTAACTATGTAATATAAAAGGAATTTTATGTTTTTTTAATAAATCGATTGCCGGTGTCATTTTCTTTTCTCACGATTATTCTGTAAAATACGCCGGTTATTTTACGCCGATTATCAATAGGATGGGAGAACAAATGTTAAATATTGCCATTGCGGCCGAATTTGAATTAAGTGAAAAAATCGCGCAGGCATTAGAACAAAGCGCGTTGGCGATCAGCCGTTTGGCGGTGATTGAGATTTATCCGTTCAGCGAAGAGCAGGGCATTCGTTTTAATAATAAGGCAGTGGCGCAAATTGCTCCGCAGGAAGCGGATTGGGCCGCATTTCATTATGTCTTTTTTGCCGCTCGGATCGAACAGGCGGCAATCTTGGCCGAGGCGGCGCAGGCAGGTTGTATCGTGATCGATTTACTGGGCGTTTGCGCCTCTCTGCCGGATGTGCCGCTTATCGTGCCGACCCTTAACGAAGCACAATTGGTGGAGTTGCGACAACGTAACATTGTCGCTCTGCCGGATCCGCAGGTTACTCAGGCCGCACTGGCATTGGCGCCGTTGATGCAAACGGTGCTGTTAAAGCAGGTGACGATCACCTCATTATTACCGGCCTCTTACCGGGATGCGGAAACCGTAAGCAAACTGGCCGGGCAGACCGCGCAGTTACTGAACGGTATTCCTCTTGATGAAGAACAGCCGCGTCTGGCATTCGATACCTTTCCGCTTGCCACCGCCGATTTATCGGCTCAGATGCAGCGCCTGTTTCCGCAAGCGGATAATGTAATTTTCCATTCCGTTCAGGTGCCGGTGTTTTACGGAATCGGCCAATATATCACCGCACTTTCCGATTACGAATTTGACCGCGCGCAATACATTTCGGGCTGGCAGCAGGCGGAATTGCTGCAATATCACCCGGAAAATATCGTCACGCCGGTCATTAATGGCGAACACGAAAGCGGCGAAGACAACGTACAATTGCATATCAGTGCGGTTGATCAGCTGGAAAACGGCGTTCGATTCTGGACGGTTGCCGACGAACAACGCTTTAACTTAGCCCGAATGGCGGTAAAACTGGCGGAGGCCATTTATCGCGAAGGTTATTAATGTTTACCTTGCGGACAGCGGCGGCCGGAGAGGCTGCCGTTGGGCGGATTTATCGCGTTTAACAAAAACAGATCGCAGATTCGGCTTTCTTTTGCTAAAATCAGCAGGAAAAACACCCTTCTTCTAAGAATTGTTTTTCATCTTTTTTCTCAATCAGTCTGGATTATGGATTAAAAAATGGAAAATCAATCTTTTCTACACACATTATTTAAATTAAATCAGCACAACACGACGACAAAAACCGAGATTATCGCGGGTATTACCACCTTTTTCACCATGGTTTATATCGTTTTCGTCAATCCGTCGGTGTTAGGGGATGCGGGAATGGATAAACAGGTTGTGTTTGTCACCACCTGCCTGATTGCCGCATTCGGCACCATTGCCATGGGGCTTTTCAGTAATTTGCCGATTGCGCTGGCGCCGGCAATGGGATTAAACGCGTTCTTTGCTTATGTGGTGGTCGGCAAATTAGGTTATTCCTGGCAGGTCGGCATGGGCGCCATTTTCTGGGGCTCCGTCGGTCTGCTGTTGCTGACCGTTTTTCAAATCCGGTATTGGTTAATGGCATCCATTCCGCTCAGCCTGCGGGTGGGAATCGGCGCGGGAATCGGTTTTTTTATTTCCCTGATCGGGTTTAAAAATATGGGGTTAGTGGTGGCGAATCCGGCCACCTTAGTGGCGCTGGGCGAGCTACATAATCCGCAGGTTTTAATGGGCATTTTGGGCTTTTTTATTATTGTGGTACTGGCGGCGCGCAATATTTATTCCGGCGTGCTGATTTCAATTGCGCTGGTCACGGTATTGGCATTGCTCTTTGATGACAGCGTAGTATTCAACGGGATTATTTCTATGCCGCCGAGTCTGGAACCGGTAGTCGGGAAAGTGGATATTGCCGGCGCGCTGGATACGGCGTTGCTGGGGATTATTTTTTCTTTTCTTTTGGTGAATCTGTTTGATTCTTCCGGCACCTTGCTGGGCGTAACCGACAAAGCCGGCATCAGCGATGCGAAGGGGCGTTTCCCGAAAATGAAACAGGCGCTGTATGTGGACAGTATCAGCGCAGTGACCGGCTCTTATATCGGTACCTCGGCAATCAGTACTTATATTGAAAGCGGTGCGGGCGTTTCCGTCGGTGGACGTACCGGTATGACCGCCGTGGTGGTCGGTTTATTATTCCTGCTAACGATTTTCTTTTCGCCGCTGGCAAGTTTAGTGCCGCCTTATGCGACCGCCGGCGCTTTGGTTTATGTCGGTATTTTGATGGCATCCAGTTTAATCCGCGTGCAATGGGACGATCTGACGGAAGCCACACCGGCCTTTATTACCGCGGCGATGATGCCGTTTACCTATTCCATTACCGAAGGCATTGCATTCGGCTTTATCAGCTATTGCGTGATGAAGGTTGGCACCGGCCGCTGGAAAGAGGTCAATGCGCCGGTCTGGGTCGTTGCGCTGCTGTTTATTGCAAAATTCGTATGGGTCGGTTAAATTAACACGGACGGGTATTACAGCCCGTCTTTCTCTTTTACCAATATATAACTAGGGTAGTTTATATGCAAAAAATCGTATTTATCGTTCATGCCGCGCCGTACGGCAATGAACGTTTTTTCAGTGCACTGCGTCTGGCGCTACAGATCCAGGAGCAGCACAAAAGTGCGGTGGAAATTAAGCTATTTTTAATGTCGGATGCGGTAACCGGCGGGTTAGCCGGACAGCAGCCGGCCGAAGGTTATCATTTGCAGCAAATGCTTGAAATTCTGACCGCACAGGGCGCGGCGGTGAAATTATGTAAAACCTGTACCAATGCCCGCGGCATTACCGAACTGCCGTTAGCGGCGGGGGTGGAAATCGGCACCTTGGCGGAGCTGGCCGACTGGACGGTGGCGGCCGATAAAGTGCTGAATTTTTAACTGGCGGGACGGGCGAGCGTCCCGTCCGTGAGCGAAAAACTTAACCTCTTGATATTATTGGTGAGCAGAGGCACCGACCCATTCCAATAGTGATAAATTATGAATCAATCCGAACCGCTGAATCCTGTTACCGTTCCGCTTAACCGCGTTAGCCTGATTGAAGCCTCCGCCGGCACCGGAAAAACTCATACTATGGCCTCGTTGTACCTGCGTTTGCTGCTGCAAGCGGGGGAGAATAATTTTGCCCGCCCGTTGAGCGTCGAACAGATTCTGGTGGTGACCTTTACCGACATGGCCACAGAGGAGTTGCGCGAACGTATCCGAGCGCGGATTCATCAGGCCAGACAGCAGTTTATACGCTATCGGGAAACACAGGATAAAGGCATTTTCGACGATGATTTTTTATCGAATCTGATCGATCATATTGACGATATTGAGGCGGCAATTCACCGTCTGACACTGGCGGAACAGAATATGGATTTGGCGGCGGTTTATACCATTCACGGTTTTTGCCGCCGCATTTTAATGCAGTACGCATTCAATTCGGGGATTCATTTTAATCTGGATTTGGTTACCGATGAAAGCGAGCTGCTGCAGCGTATGGTCAATACATTCTGGCGCGAACAATTTTATCCGCAGCCGGTGAATATCACCGAATTTATCCGACAGCAATTCGGTTCACCGGATAATTTAATCAAAAAGATCCGCACTTATATGACCGGGGATGCACTGACGGCGGAAATCAGTCGGCCGGATTTACTGCAAATACCGTTGGCGACATTTTTCGCCGAACATTTAGCTCCGCAGCTGGCCGGTATCGAACAGTTTAAACGGCAATGGCTGGCGCAGGAGGAGACCGTCCGTCATTTGCTGGAAGACAATAAAGCGCGTATTAAAGGGTATCGTGACGATTATCTGCGTTCACGTTTGCGCGATATTCGCCGCTGGGCGGAAAATCCGGCGGAAATCGATTTGCCGGAAAAACTGACTAAATATTTTACCCAAGCGGCGATTGACGCTGGGCTGAAAAACGGCGGAACATTATCTCATCCGCTGTTTCAGCAGGTACAACAGCTTGTCGAACAGACCATGCCTTGCGCCGCGCTGAACAGTGCGATTATTTTATATCATTGCCTGCGCGATGTACGGCAAAAACTGATCGATTATAAACGGCATCATAATCAGAAAGGTTTTGACGATTTACTGCGGTTGGTGCGCGATGCGCTCTGCGCTCCGCAGGGCGGGGAACTGGCGCAGCTTGTCCGTTATCAGTATCCTTTTGCGATGATCGACGAATTTCAGGATACGGATGCGCAGCAATATCAAATCTTCTCCCGTGTCTATATTCAGGATCAGCCGCCGCATACCGGCTTTATTATGATCGGTGATCCCAAACAGTCCATTTATAAATTCCGCGGCGCCGATATTTTCACTTATTTAACTGCCGCCCAGCAGGCGAACAGCCGTTTTACGTTGGAATATAACTGGCGTTCGGGACAGAATCTGATCGATTGTGTCAACGGCATATTCGATTTTTCAGCGGCACCACCGTTTTTATTTGACAATATTCGTTTTTTACCGGTGAAAGCGGGCAGAGCAACGGCGCCTTTTCAGTTAAACGGCGCCGTCGAACCGGCGTTAAGAGTGTATGTTACCCAGCACGGTGATCGTGCGGCGCTTGCCCGCGCCTGTGCGGTGTCGGTCTGGCACTGGCTGCGAAGTGCGGTGCAAAATCAAGCCGTTATTGAAGATCGTCCGTTGCTGGCGAAAAATATCGCGGTGCTGGTGAAAAACCGCTATGAAGCGGATCTGGTGAAAAATGCGTTGCAACAATTGGGCGTGGCCTCTGTGTATCTGTCCGATAAAAGCAATGTTTTCGACAGCCTAACGGCGCGGGATATGGCGTTGATTCTGACGGCCTGTTTAAATCCGTTAAACGAACGGGCGGTGTTAAACGCCGTCGCCACCGGGCTGTTCGGTTTAACCAGTGCTGAAATTTATCACCTCAGACAAGACGAAACCCAGTGGGAAAATACTGTGGAGCAGTTTGTGGCTTACCGGCAGATATGGCACAAACAAGGCGTGTTGGTGATGCTGCATAAAATCCTGCTTGACCGCCGCTTCAGCGAACGCTTATTGGCCAGTGCGGGCGGCGAGCGGATTGTGACGGATTTTCTGCATTTGGCGGAATTATTGCAGCAGGCAAGCCGTTTGAACGAAACCGAAGCGGCGTTGCTGCGTTGGTTTGAGAAACAGATTCAGGGCACGGAACGCTTGCAGGAGATTATTCGTCTGGAAAGCGAGCGGGAGTTGGTGAAAATCGTTACCATTCATAAATCCAAAGGGCTGGCCTATGATTTGGTCTGGTTGCCTTTTATCGCCATGCCGGCAAAAGAAAGCACCAAAAGAGCCGACCTACAGGCTATCCACACTTATTATTGTCCATCACGGCAGCAGGTTTTATGGGATTTGGAAGGCCGACATCAGGATGCGGTGATTAAAGAAAATCTGGCGGAAGAAATGCGCCTGCTGTATGTGGCGCTGACCCGCGCCAAATATCAGGTGGTAATGGCGCTGCCGGCCGATTTTGAAGGCAAATGGAACAGTTTGCTGTATGCCCTGAGCGAAGGCGAAATCGGTCAGCACTTAACCTTTAAAACACCGCAGTATCAGGCACAGGCGCTTATCGAACGGTTGCAGCAGAAAGTCGGCGCGCATAACATTTTGCTACAGGATGCCGCAACGCTGGTCGCAGGCGATCCATTAACGCAGCCGGCAGAAAGCGAAGCGTTGTCAGCCGCCGAGTTCAGCGGACACATCGAATATAACTGGCAGGTAACCAGTTTCAGTGATATGGCGCAGAAACACGATTATCTCAGCACGCGGTGCGAGCAGGATAATACGATGCAAAGTGCGGTGGAAATTTTGCCGGTTTTTGATTCGGCCAGAGATTATGATTTTACGCCGCCCGCGCCGGAAGATACGATGGAAACGCTGCACAGCGAAGAATCGCCGCATATTGCGGACGATTATCCGCCGGGCTATTCGCCTTTTACCTTTCCGCACGGCGCTCGGGTGGGAACGGAGTTGCACCGTTATCTGGAAAATGCGGAGTTCAGCCAGCCGCCCGGTGATGAGCAGCTGGCTAAATTGTGCCGCAATTTACAACTGGATGAGCCTTGGGCTGCTCCGTTGCGGCAGTGGCTGAGCGCAATTGTGCATACGCCGTTGCCGATAGAGGGGCAGGCGCTGAATCTGGCGAAAATTGACCGCCGCGAGCGTGTAAAAGAAATGCCGTTTTATCTGAAATTAACGCACGATTTTAATGTCGGCGCCTTTAACCGGGCATTAAAGCAATATCACCATTTGCCTTATCAGCCGTTAATTTTCAACCGCATTAAAGGCATGCTGCGCGGTTTTATTGATCTGGTGTTCCGGCATGACGGCAAATATTATTTGATGGATTATAAATCAAACTGGCTGGGCGCCGGCGCGCAGTATTACGGCGCGGAAAATTTACAGCAGGCAATGCTGATCCATCATTACGACTGGCAGTATCTGCTTTACAGCGTGGCGCTGCACCGTTATCTCGGACAACGCAAGGCGGATTATGATTACACGCGGCATTTCGGCGGGGTAATTTATACTTTTCTGCGCGGGATGAACGGTAAAGACGCCACCGGCGTGTATTTCGATAAACCGGATCGGCGTTTAATCGAGGAATTGGAGACATTATTTTAATGCTGGCGCTTCTACACCAATTAAAACAAAAAGCCTTAATTAGTGCGGGCGATTATTATTTCGCCCGGTTCATTGCCGATAAACAGCAACCCTTTGCGTATCCGCCGGCGCTACAGAATCTGGCCGTGTTGCTGGCGGCGTTATGCAATTTCAATTATCAGCAGGGGCATACCTGTTTGCTGCTGGACGACAGCCTTAACCACAATCTGTTTTCCCTGCCTTACGGCGAGCGCCATTTTCTCGGTCAGATACGACAAAAAATCGATCAGCTGCCCGTCAGCCGCTGGCAGAATGCGTTGGCGGAACATATTGCATTCAGCCATCATCCGACAGAAAAACACGCGCCGCTGGTGTTTCAATATAACGCCTTATATTTTTACCGTATCTGGCAGGATGAATACCGTGTCGCGCAATATCTGGCAAGTGCGGTGAAAAATCGCGCTGAAACGCCCTTCGACAGTTCGGCGATGACACGCATTTTAGCCCGCTATTTCCCGCCGGAAAAAGACGACACACCGAACTGGCAGAAAATTGCGGTTGCCGTTGCGCTGCGCCAGCAGTTTTGCCTGATTACCGGCGGCCCCGGCACCGGAAAAACCACCACGGTTTCGCGGATATTGCTGGTCTTACAGGAACTGAACCACTACCGGTTGCGCATTAAACTGGCCGCCCCGACGGGCAAAGCCGCCGCCCGCCTGACCGAGAGTATCGGGCAATCGCTGCGGCAGCTATCTCAATTTGTCTCCGTGACGCCCGAGCCGGCATTGCTGGCATCCATACCGCAACAGGCGGAAACCATACACCGCTTACTGGGCGTGCGTCCGTTCAGCGAGAAACCGCGTTACCATAGCCAGCATCCGTTGCCGATTGATGTGTTAGTGGTGGATGAAGCCTCCATGATCGATTTATCCTTAATGGCGAAACTGCTGCAGGCGTTGACACCGCAAACCAGATTGATTTTACTCGGCGATAAGGATCAGCTGGCCTCGGTGGAGGCGGGCGCCATTCTGGGCGAATTGGGTAAATTTATCGGACAGGGATACAGCGCGGCGCTGACGCAATATTTAGCGCAAACTGCCGGGCAACATCTTAGCACCGCCGGCGCAGGAAACCCGATTCGCGATTGTCTGTGCAATCTGGTCGTCAGTCGTCGTTTCGGCACTAAACCTTATATCGGTTATTTGGCCGAGGCCGTAAACCAAGCGCAGGCGGCGCGCAGCTGGGCGTTATTTGCCGAACATTGTGATGTTGTCACAAATACGGCGCGGCAAATTGAACTGATTGATTTCGATGACTCGTTAACAGAGCGTTCGCCGCAACGTCCTCTTGCCGCGTATTACAAAACCTACACGGCGGAAATCGTACGAAGTGCGGTGCAAAATTACGCCGAATATTTACGCGAAATTAGACAGATGGCCTTAGAGCGGCAAATGCTGAGCGCCGAACATTTGGCTTACATTTTCCGGCTGTTTAATAAAGTGCGTTATCTGACCGCACTTCGGGTCGGCGAATTCGGCAGCGAAATGCTAAATCAATATATTGCCGAGGGGCTGCGGCAAAAAGGCTGGCTGAGCTTTAATCACAGCCGGGAATGGTATGTGGGCAAACCGATTCTGATCACGCAGAATGATGCCAATGTAGGGCTGTTTAACGGCGATATCGGGTTATATCTGGTAACGCTGGATAAAAACGGCGAAGCCAAAGGGCGCTTTTGGTTTGAGAACGGCCACAGCGAACTGCCAAGCCGTATTCCAGCACATGAGCCGGCATTTGTGATGACGGTGCATAAATCGCAGGGTTCGGAATTTGAGCATACCTTGTTGGTTCTGCCGCCGGAACCGAATCCGGTATTGTCCAAAGAACTGGTGTATACCGGCATTACCCGCGCAAAAGAGAAAATTACCGTCTTTGCCAACAGGCTGAGCTGGGACTATGCCGTAAGCACCCAGACCAAACGGCAAAGCGGGTTAGGGCATGTGTTAGAGGCTATGTTGGGGGAAAATAATGATGAAACAGAGTAAAATTGTTATTCTGACCGGCGCGGGAATTTCCGCCGAGTCGGGTATCCGAACGTTTCGTGCATCAGACGGATTGTGGGAACAACATCGGATTGAAGATGTTGCGACGCCGGAGGGATTCCGGCGCGATCCGCAATTGGTTCAGCGTTTTTATAACGCCCGTCGCCGCGCATTGTTCGATCCCGCCGTGCAACCGAATCCCGCCCATATCGCCTTAGCCAAACTGGAAGAACAACTGGGCGACAATCTGTTATTGGTTACACAAAATGTGGATAACCTGCACGAACGGGCCGGTTCGAAAAATATTATCCACATGCACGGCGAATTGCTGAAAGTGCGTTGTACCCGTTCGGGACGGATTTATGACCGGCATAACGATGTGACCGAGCAGGACCGTTGTATGTGCTGTCAACCGCCGCAGCCGTTACGCCCGCATATCGTGTGGTTCGGTGAAATGCCGTTGGAAATGGACAGCATTTACACCGCACTTGAAAAGGCGGATTATTTTATCGCCATCGGCACATCGGGTAACGTTTATCCGGCGGCGGGATTTGTGGATGCGGTGCCGCACCGATGTCAAACCGTCGAACTGAATCTGGAACCCAGTCTGGTCGGTTCGAAATTCAAACAAACACAATACGGCAGAGCCAGTGAAATCGTGCCGAAGTTCGTGCAAAAACTGACGGAACATTTATCCCGTTCGTCAGGTTAATCACCGCGTTTCAGCCGGTGCGGTTTGAACTGACAGGCGGTTTCAGCGGCCAAATGATATTCAATATTTTCAGGAGACAGTTATGACAAAATGGGACGAACGCTATCAAACCGAAGAATATATTTTCGGTACCCAGCCGAATGAGTTTATTGCCCGCATCCGCCCTTATCTGCCGGCTTGCGGGCGGGCGCTGGATCTGGCGACGGGGGAGGGGCGCAACGGCATATTTCTGGCCCGGCACGGACTGGAAACCGAAGGCGTGGATATGTCCGAGGTCGGCTTGGCAAAGGCACGAAAACTGGCGCAGCAGTATCATGTGCCTTTTACCACAAGATTGGCGGACATTGCCCAAATGCCGATGCCCAAGCAGCATTATGCGGTGATAAGTTTGGTCTTTTGTCATTTTATGGAACCCGAGCGCACCCGCATTATGCAGCGCATCGTAAACGCATTGCAACCGGGCGGTTTATTTGCCGGAGTGTTTTATCACCCGGAGCAGATCCGTTTCGGCACCGGCGGGCCGAGTAATGTCGAGATGCTGGGTACATTGCCGGCAATGCAGCAGGCGTTATCCGGTTTGGATTGGCTGATCGCCGAGCACAGTCAGCGCGAGATGAACGAAGGAAACCGTCATATCGGGCCGAGCTCGGTCATCTGTCTGCTGGGACGTAAACCCTGAGTCGGCTGTCGAAAATCAACAAGTGCGGTCGAAATTTGTCTTGTTTTATAGATAAATGATTGGCTTTCGGTGTAAATTTTTGTATAATCGCCCGACCCTGTGAATGTGGCGGATTCCCACCGCGCATTATTTTATCGAGATCGCACTCGAAGGGGTGAAGATTGAGATTCATGGTTGTGTCTTTTTGACACTGGGTATTAATATTTTTAATTGGTAATTAAATTAATGAAAACTTTTGTAGCAAAACCGGAAACGGTTAAACGCGACTGGTATGTAGTGGATGCGACAGGTAAAACGTTAGGTCGTTTAGCCACCGAATTAGCACGTCGTCTTCGTGGTAAACATAAAGCCGAATATACGCCGCATGTTGATACCGGTGATTACATCATCGTGATTAATGCGGACAAAGTTGCCGTCACCGGTAAAAAAGAAAGCGATAAAATTTACTACTGGCACACAGGCTATGTCGGCGGTATCAAACAAGCGACTTTCGCAGAAATGATCCAACGCCGTCCTGAAGCAGTGATTGAGATTGCGGTTAAAGGTATGTTGCCGAAAGGCCCATTAGGTCGTGCAATGTTCCGTAAATTGAAAGTGTATGCGGGGGCAGAACACCAACACGCAGCACAGCAACCACAAGTTTTAGATATTTAATCACGGGGTTAGGAAAATGGCAGAGAATCAAAACTACGGCACAGGTCGCCGCAAAAGCTCTTCAGCTCGTGTATTTATCAAACCGGGCAGTGGTAAAATCACTATCAACCAACGTGAATTAGATGTATATTTCGGCCGTGAAACTTCACGCATGATTGTACGTCAGCCGTTAGAATTGGTTGAATTGACAGATAAATTAGACCTCTACATCACTGTAAAAGGTGGCGGTATTTCAGGTCAAGCGGGTGCAATCCGCCACGGTATCACTCGTGCATTAATCGAATATGATGAAACGTTACGTCCGGCATTACGCGCAGCAGGTTTCGTGACCCGCGATGCTCGTCGTGTTGAACGTAAAAAAGTGGGTTTACACAAAGCGCGTCGTCGCCCGCAGTATTCCAAACGTTAATTTTTTCGTTTCTATTCGCAAGTTGCAAGTCCTTTTGGGGCTTGCAATTTTTTTTGCCTAAAGAAAATTTTTGGGGGATTTCTTGGAAATCCCTATTCGGTTTGTGGTAAAATGGACGCCCTTTTTATGAATTACCCAAGGTCGTCGGAGGAATAGATGACAAGCGCTGCAAATAAACGTTCAATAATGACTCTTTTTTCTGATAAAACAGATATTTACTGCCATCAGGTGCGTATCGTACTGGCGGAGAAAGGAGTTGCTTATGACACGGAAATTGTAGATCCGCAGGCATTATCGGAAGACTTAATGGAATTAAATCCTTATGGCACACTACCGACGCTGGTTGACCGTGATCTTGTTCTGTTTAACTCCCGTATTATTATGGAATATCTTGATGAGCGCTTTCCACATCCGCCGTTAATGCCGGTATATCCCGTGGCGCGCGGTAAAAGCCGTTTGTTAATGATGCGTATCGAACAGGATTGGTACCCTGTATTAGTGAAAGCGGAAAACGGTTCCGATGCGGAACGTGCGACAGCATTAAAACAATTAAAAGAAGAAATTTTAGCCATTGCGCCGATTTTTAACCAAACCGCTTATTTTATGAGCGAGGAGTTCAGTCTGGTCGATTGCTATATTGCGCCGCTGTTATGGCGTATGCAGCAATTAGGCGTAGAATTCACCGGCGCCGGCAGCAAAGCGGTGAAAGCTTATATCGAACGGGTTTCTCAACGCGATTCGTTTTTACAATCGGTCGGCGAATCCGCACCGAAAAATTTAATGGATGAGAAATAAAGACAGGTTAAGCAATGGAATATCAATCGTCGCCGAAACGTCCTTATTTATTGAGAGCCTATTATGACTGGCTGGTGGACAATGAATTTACGCCTTATTTGGTGGTGGATGCCACTTATTTCGGTGTCAAAGTGCCGGTCGAATATGTCAAAGACGGTCAAATCGTGTTGAATTTGTCGGCTAACGCCACCGGAAATTTGCAGCTTACCAATGATTTTATTCAATTTAATGCGCGTTTTCGCGGCATTCCGCAGGATATTTATATTCCGATGGGCGCTGCGCTGGCCATTTATGCCCGTGAAAACGGTGACGGCGTCATGTTTGAGCCGGAAGCGGCTTATACTGAAGCGGATATTGCAGTGACGTCCGATCAACCTGCGGATTTTTCCGAAGCGGTGGATAAGCCCGATACCGCGGCAAAACCGAAAGCTGACAAGCAACGAGCCTCTCATCTGAGAATTGTTAAATAGAAATTCTTATTAAATTTGAACCGCACTTTGGCAGTGTCATAACGCGCGGATAACAGACAAAAAGCGGGCGGATATTTTCCGCCCGTGATATTTTTATCAGAAATTCGCGTTGCGCGGTGCGCGCGGGAATGGAATGACGTCACGGATATTCTGCAATCCGGTCACATAGACAATTAAGCGTTCGAAACCGAGACCAAAACCGGAATGCGGCACGGTGCCGTAACGGCGAAGATCGCGATACCACCAGTAATCTTGCGGATTGAGCCCCATTTCGGCCATACGTTTATCCAGCACGTCCAAACGCTCTTCACGTTGCGAACCGCCGATAATTTCGCCGATACCCGGCGCTAAAACGTCCATGGCGGCCACGGTTTTACCGTCATCATTTAAACGCATATAGAAGGCTTTAATATCTTTCGGATAATTTTTCACCACAACCGGAGATTTAAAATGTTCTTCCGCAAGATAGCGTTCATGTTCGGAGGAAAGATCAATGCCCCAAGCCACCGGAAATTCAAATTTTTTGCCCGATTTTAATAACACGTCGATGGCGTCGGTATAATCGATTTGTGCGAAATCGGCATGAATAAAGTTTTCCAAACGGGAAATAACATCCTTATCTACATGTTTTTCGAAAAATTTCAGATCATCCTGACGTTCGTTCAGAACCGCGCGGAATACATATTTCAACATTGCTTCCGCTAATTTCGCATTATCATTCAAATCGGCAAACGCGACTTCCGGTTCAACCATCCAGAATTCCGCCAAATGGCGGGTAGTGTTTGAATTTTCTGCCCGGAAGGTCGGGCCGAAGGTATAGATTTTGCTTAATGCGCAGGCATAGGTTTCGCCATTAAGCTGTCCGGATACCGTCAGAAAGGATTCTTTACCGAAAAAATCTTGCGAAAAATCCACCGCACCTTGGGCATTACGCGGTAAATTTTCTAAATCCAGGGTGGAAACACGGAACATTTCGCCGGCGCCTTCCGTATCGGATGCGGTGATTAACGGCGTGGCGACCCAGTAAAAGCCCTGTTCGTGGAAAAAACGGTGGATAGCCTGCGCCAGACAATGACGAACGCGGGCTACGGCGCCAATGATATTGGTGCGCGGACGCAGATGCGCCACTTCGCGCAAATATTCAATACTGTGGCGTTTTGCCGCCATCGGATAGGTTTCCGGATCATCAACCCAGCCGCAGACTTCGACATGTTCGGCTTGCAGTTCAACCGCCTGTCCCTGTGCCGGTGATGCCGCAACGGTGCCGGTAACCACCACGGAGCAACCGGTGGTTAAGCGCAGAATTTCACTGTCGTAATTGGCAATATCCTTGTTGACGATAACCTGAATCGGATCAAAGCAAGAACCGTCATAAACAGCCAGAAAAGAAAGCCCGGCTTTGGAATCGCGCCGGGTACGCACCCAACCGCGCACCGTTACACTGTCGCCAATGGCGACTTTTCCCTGCAATACATCAACAATTGATGCAATTTTTGTCATATCAACCTCAGATTAAATAATTTCGAATAAAAACGCGCTTAGTTTACCGCAAGTTAGTCAATTTACCAAAATGAATTCATTTTTTGTTTTTGTGACTTGGTACACATAATTGGAGTAAAAATCTTGTTTTTAAAAGCCTAACTGGTATAAATGAAATAATTTTATTATATGAATTAAATCGAGCATTCTATGACCAAGGTAAGAAGAGAAGATAAATTACCGTTAAAATTAAAACAACTCGGCAAAATTTACCGTTTAATTGAACAGTTTGAAGAAATTTCACGCATTGATTTATCGAAATTATCCCGTTTAGCCCCGGCCACGATTACGGCATTAACCCGTAAGCTGATAGAAGAAAAGTTAATCATCGAAAGAGCGGTGCGAAATACCGAAAGTCGGGGACGTCCAGCGGTGGGATTATGCGTTTCGCCGTTTTACTGGCAATCCTTATGCGCCATTTTGTTTGAAGATCATTTCAATATTCTTTTATACGGATTAGACGGCTCGTTACTACAGCAAACGGATTATCCCCTGACCGACGCGGATTTAATCCGGCTGGATCAGGTATTGGTTCGCTGTCTGCAACAGTTTACGCAGCAAATTAAACCGCAATTAAATCACCCGATCACCTTTTCTATTGCCGTGGTCGGTGAACTGGATCGAAGCACCAATAAACTACGTCGACTGGGACAAACCAAACTGGAACTGGATTTAAAAGCCTTATTTGAACCGCACTTTAATATTCCGGTTCTGGTGACTGAATATTTTCAGGACTGGCTGTTGGCGGAAGGAACATTAGGCAGCGTAATCGGCTGTGATAATGTCCTGTTTCTGCAATTAGACGATGTCATTAATCTTAATGTTCTGTCGCAGGGGCGGATTTTGTATGATAAGTCGCGCATGAATATCGACCGAATGATTGTGCCGCCGCTGAGTAAGCTGCAGGATGAATTAAATCCGGATTTGCCGGCGCTTGCTCGCTATCAGGCTTGCAACCAAATTACGCATCGTGCGATTTATCAATTGGTGGATCGGTTTTACCCTGAAAACGGTTTGCCTGACAATGCGGAAAAAATTCACTTTTTATGCCAAAAGGCGCAGCAGGGCGAGCAGCCGGCACGCGATATTTTAACTCATATTGCCGATGCGCTGGCTTATTTGCTGATGAATCTGGTCAATCTGTTTGCGTCTAAAAAAATTATGCTCAGCACCAGTTTATTGGCGGCCAAAGAGATTTTTCTACCGCGTCTGAACGCACGTTTGGCCGATTATCTCAAACCTTACCAGCGCAAATCCGAAGTGATCGTCAGTCAATACGACTGGAAAAGCCCAATTGTGATTACCGCCGCCGTTAAACAAGGTATTTATGACGGCAGTCTGCTGGCGCATTTAATTAAAGATCAGCGATAAAATGCATTAAATCTTGTGTTAGCTCAATATCTGTAATTGAAAATTACTTTAGAATCCCTCCGAATAACATAACAAGAGGAAGGATAATGAGTAGCTTTTTTGTCACCGGTACTGATACCAACGTCGGTAAAACCATTTCCAGCCGTGCGATTATTCAGGCATTACAGCAGGAGGGTATTCAGATTGTCGGTTACAAACCTGTTGCCTGCGGTCAGGATGATCCGGTATATACGGAAATACAAAGCGTATCCGAAAGTGATTATGGCTCAGAAAACAATCCCGATGTGCTGACGCTGATGTCATCCACCCGCCAAGAGGTCGGTTATCGGGATATAAACAGTTACAGTTTTGAACATACCATGCCGATGTTATCGGCAGAAAGCGAACGAATTGATATCGCTAAGATTAACGCGGACTTGGATCGTCTGACCGGCACTTATCAGTCGGTTCTGGTTGAAGGTGCGTTTGGCTGGATGACGCCGATAAATAAAGATTACACCTTTGCCGATTGGGCCAAAAGCCGAAAGATGCCGGTTGTTTTGGTGGTCGGAATAAAAGAAGGCTGTATTAATCATTCGCTATTAACCGTACAATCGATACAGCAGTCAGGGCTGCCTCTGGTCGGCTGGATTGCCAATCGGATTAATCCGGGTTTAGGGCATTATGCCGAAATTATCGATATGCTGACGGCAAAAATCGATGCGCCGTTATTAGGAAAGATTCCCTATGTGCATAAGCCGGAAACTCAGGCATTAGGGCAATATATTACCGATATCGAACGGCTGACTTATATGCAAACCGAGTGGGTAAAATAGCCGTTTTTATTGTCTGAAAGCCCGTTAACGCCATTGGTTTAACGGGCTTTTGTCGTCTGATTCTCTTTGTTTAAGCTATATTTCGGTTAAAAATCGAACATGTTTTCGTGGCGGTAAAGATTTACATAGTCTAACATTTTATTTACAGAAAAATTTATTCTTAATAGATTCAGTCAGTTAATCTCTGATTTTGCATTACTTTGCTGATGATGCCAGAGATTTTCAGCCGGAAAATGCAAAATAAAAGTTCCCTTTCAAAAAAAATTGTTACACAATAGCAACCAGCGCAAACCGAGTTTGTGCATTATGATGATTTAATCAATTATAGGAGTAATGATGAAAAAATCACTATTAGCAGCATTAGTATTAGGTGCGACATTAACAGTAACCGGTTGTTTCGACAAGAAAGATGACGCTTCTCAGCAGGTTGAACAAGCGAAAGAAAGCGTATCCGAAGCTAAAGAAGCCGTTTCTCAGGCTGCGGCAGATGTTAAAGACGCGACTGTAGCGAAAGCGGAAGAAGCTAAAGATGCGGTGATGGACAAAGCTGCCGAAATGAAAGATGCAATGTCGGATAAAGCCTCTGAAGTTAAAGACGCAATGTCAGATAAAGCGGAAGAAGTGAAAGACAGCGCACAAGAAATGAAAGATGCCGCCGCAGAAAAAGCGGAAGAAGTTAAAGACGCTGCTGACGAAAAAGCAGCTGAAGTTAAAGATGCAGTGAAATCCGAATAATTTTTATCCTTAACTGTAAAATAGCAAGCCGGAATCCGTATTTCCGGCTTTTTTCTTGAATCACACATTATTTATTTTGTATTTCATTCGATTTTTGTTAGAATTAAGCCGATTTTGGGGCTGATTCTGGATTCGACGGGATTAGCGAAGCCCAAGGTGCACGTCGAGGTGCGGTAGGCCTCGTAAATAAACCGCAAAAAAATAGTCGCAAACGACGAACAATACGCTTTAGCAGCTTAATAACCTGCTCATCGCCTTCTCTCCCCAGCTTCCGCTCGTAAGACGGGGATCAAGAGGAGTCAAATTCAAACGAGATCGCGTGGAAGCCGCAGCTATAGGATCGAAGCGCTAAATTGAAGATAGCTAGTTTATTCTTCGCGTGTCTGTCCGCAGGGGATAAATGAAATCAAAGACCAGACTAAACGTGTAGGACTGAAGGTAGAGTAATTTCGGACGGGGGTTCAACTCCCCCCAGCTCCACCACTTATAAAAAAATTTGCACCCTAAAGTGCGGTTGATTTTTCGATCGATTTTAGGGTGCAATTTTATTCACCGGCAATTAAGCCCGGCTTCTGCGGTTAAATTCTGCCAGTGCCTGATCAAATTTTTCGGCAACCTGCGTATTCACCGGCGCAAAAACAGAAGAGGTGATAGTGATAAACGAACAGACTAAAAAGCCCGGGATAATTTCATATAATTTGGCTAAATCGTCCCAACCCCAATATTGCATTAGCGGGCTCCAGATGACAACTGTCAGCGCACCGGAAAGCATACCCCAAAGCGCCGCTTTGGAACTGATGTTACGGTTGAATAGCGATAAAATCACTACCGGGCCGAATGCCGCGCCGAAGCCCGCCCAGGCATAAGAAACCAGACTCATTACTTTAGAATTCGGATCCTGTGCAATACACATTGCGATCACGGCAATCACCAACACCATAAGCCGGCCGACCCAGACCAGCTCCAGACTGGATGCCGTTTTACGGAAAAAGCCTTTATAAAAATCTTCCGTAATCGCTGCGGAACACATCAGCAACTGCGCAGAAAGGGTACTCATAATCGCCGCCAGAATCGCGGATAACACGATGCCAACAATCCACGGATTAAACATCTGTTTCGACAACTCAATAAAGACGGATTCCGCATTATCCAGCGCGATATTACCGGCGGTAAAGTAAGCGAGACCGAAATAGCCGACCGCAACGGCGCCGCCCAGACATAAAAACATCCAGCCGATACCGATTCGACGGGCTTTCACTAAAGACTGTACGGAATCGGCCGCCATAAAGCGCGCCAGAATATGCGGCTGACCGAAATATCCTAATCCCCAGGCTAATGCGGAAACAACGCCGATACCGGAAACGTTATGCAGCCAGTTGGAATAGGGGATCTGAGTCAGGGCGGATTTATTTTCCAGCGCCTGGCTGATTTCTTCCCAGCTCAGATTAAGCAACACCATGACCGGCGCGAGCAATAACGCGAAGATCATTAATGTTGCCTGAATGGTATCACTCCAGGAAACCGCTAAATAACCGCCGATAAAGGTATAAATAATGGTCGCCAGCGCACCGAACCAAAGTGCGGTGGAATAATCCAGCCCCAGCAGGCTTTGGAATAATTTGGCACCGGCAACCACCCCGGATGCGCAATAAATGGTAAAGAAAAACAGGATAATGGCCGAAGAAATAATTTTCAGCGCTTTCTTTTGGCGCGGAAAACGTTGCGCGAAAAATTCCGGCAAGGTCAGCGCATTAGCATAATTTTCGGTGAATATGCGCAGCCGACCCGCAACCACGCGATAATTCATATACGCCCCGATAGTTAATCCAATGGCAATCCAAGCCTTCGACAAACCGGCAAGAAAAATCGCCCCCGGTAAGCCCATCAGCAACCAGCCTGACATATCCGACGCGCCCGCCGACATGGCGGTGACAAAACTGCCCATTTTTCGTCCGCCGAGAATGTAATCGTCAAAATTATTGGTTGAGCGATAGGCATAAATCCCGATCCCCAGAATAATAATCAGGTAAAGGCCGAAAGTGATATATATTTGATTATTCTGCATAAAATGCTCCTTAGTTCGTCTTATTGTTCCTGCGCTGCCATTAAGGAGGCATTTCCGCCCGCCGCCGTGGTGTTTTCACTGCGTGAAAATTCGTCATACAGCGGAATAATATCCTGAGTATCACGCCAGTCATAACATTTGAAAATCGCACGGCAATGTTGGGCATACCATAACCGCTGATCTTTACTTAGTGCGGTTAAAAATACGCCTTTTTGGCAATCTTTAAAATCCGCAGAAACACGGATTCCGTTTAACGCGTCGCGTTTTGCCAACGGATGTTCCGGCTGTAACAAGACGGTAAAGCCGTGCGCAAGCAGTTTTTGCGCCGCTTTTTCAGCCTGCATTTCATCACCGTTTAAAATAGCCACTTCGCAAGGTAAATAGGCCAGCGTATTTTCCTCACCGGTAATGCTGTCCAGTACGGGTTTTGCGCTTAATAAGGTTTGCCCATCACCAAACCGGCTGTGATATTGCGTAGTTTTGGTTAAGCGCTGTAAATAAAATTCACCGCCGGCTTTCGGCCCGGTGCCGGATAAACCGTGGCCGCCAAAAGGCTGTACGCCGACCACCGCACCGACAATATTACGGTTAACATAGAAATTACCGCAGTTCAGGTGATTTTCCACAAAGTCGATTTGTTTGCGGATACGGCTGTGGCAACCGCCGGTCAAGGCGTAACCTTTGGCGTTAACGGCGGCCAATGTGGCGCCTAATTCATCTTTACGATAGGTAATGATGTGCAGAATCGGGCCGAATACTTCGCGCGTTAATTGATCCAGATTATCCAGCCAATATGCGGCGGGCGCTACATAATGTCCTGAAGCCGGCGTGTCCAGTTCAACATAACGGCGGGCAATCTGCCGCATTAAGGCTTTATGATTGTCCAGATTTTCTTTCGCTTCGTTATCGATAACCGGGCCGACGTCGGTCGCCAGCAATGCCGGATTGCCTACGGTCAGCTCTTGCATGGCTTCGGTAATCATCGTATAGAGTTTGTCCGCAACGTCTTCCTGCAATAACAAAATCCGCAATGCGGAGCAACGCTGGCCGGCGGAATCAAATGCCGAACTCAGTACATCGGCGGTGACTTGCTCGGATAACGCGGAAGAATCCACGACCAAAACATTTTGCCCGCCGGTTTCGGCAATCAGAACCGGATCGTGATCGGCTTGCGCCAGCTGTTGATTAATTGATTTGGCCACTTCCGTCGAACCGGTAAAGACCACCGCATCAAAAGGATAAGCGACCAATCCCGCACCGATATCGCCGGCGCCCAGCACCAGCTGCAGGGCAGAGCGGGGCAGTCCGGCCTGATAAAACAGATTGACCGCCGCAAAGGCGATTAATGAAGTTTGCTCCGCCGGTTTTGCCACCACCGCATTGCCGGCCGCCAGTGAGGCGGCAATTTGCCCGGTAAAAATCGCCAGCGGGAAATTCCACGGCGAAATACAAAGTGCGGTTCCGCGCGGCGGGGCGGCTTGTTTATCGTTTTCCAACTGCTCGATTTGCTGACTGTAATAACGTAAAAAATCCACCGCTTCACGCAATTCCGCGATGGCATTCGGTAAGGTTTTTCCGGCTTCCAGCACGGCTAATTTCATTAATAACGCGTAATTGGCCTCGTATAAATCCGCGGTTTTGCGCAAAATCGTCGCTTTTTCCACCGCACTTTTCTGCGGCCAGTCGCTGCTTTTCGCCATGGAAAAGACGGTTTCTAAATGCGCTTTATGAAAGAAGGAAACCTGTCCCACCTCGTGCTGTAAATCCGCCGGATTGATAACCGAGTGCGGGGCGGCGTGGCAATTCTCATCGGCAAACGCCACCAGTGATTTGGCATCATGAATCTCCGCCTGATTAAATGCCTGTTCCAGTTGTTCCAGCGTCAGCTCGTTGGTTAAATCAAAGCCGGCGGAATTTTGGCGGTCGCTAAATAATGCCAGCGGATGACGCACCGCTTTGTTACTGTGGCCTTGCGATTCGGTATAGCGTTTCCATGGCGGCGTAACCAATTGTTCGGCAGGAATGGTTTCATCCACTAATTGATGAACGAAAGAGGAATTGGCGCCGTTTTCCAATAAACGGCGAACTAAGTAGGCGAGTAGGGTTTCATGGGTACCTACCGGGGCATAAACGCGCACCAGACGATCAAAATTTTCTTTCCCCGTGATATTGTCATACAGCGTTTCGCCCATTCCGTGTAAACATTGAAATTCATATTGTTTATCCTGACCGAGTTCATAAACCGTACACAGGGTTTGCACGTTATGCGTGGCGAATTGCGGATAAATCACATCCTGCGCTTCCAGCAGTTTTTTTGCGCAGGCAATATACGCAATATCGGAATGATTTTTTCTGGTATAGAGCGGGAAGCCGTCTAAACCGTCGGTCTGCGCCCATTTAATTTCACTGTCCCAATAAGCGCCTTTCACCAACCGAATCATCAGATACGCCTGTTTTTCTCTGGCCAACGCAATTAAGTAATCAATGACCTTCGGGCAGCGCTTGGAATAAGCCTGCACCACATATCCGATTCCGCGATAACCTTTCAGTTCCGGTTCGTCCAACAGTTTTTCGACCAAATCTAAAGAAAGTTCGAGGCGATTGGCCTCTTCGGCGTCAATATTGACGCTGATGTCGTATTCTTTCGCCGTAATAAAGAGCTGCTTCAGCTTAGGATAAAGCTCGTCCATTACCCGATCATACTGCGCCCGGCTGTAACGCGGGTGAATAGCGGATAATTTTACCGACACACTGTTTGAACGATAAATATCGCGTTCTTTCGATTCATTGCCGACCACGGCGATTGCCTGCAGATAATCCTGAAAATAGCGTTGCGCATCGGCTTTTGTCATCGCAGCTTCGCCAAGCATATCAAAGGAGTAGGCATAACCTTTGGCGATACGTTTTTGCACCCGTTTCAATGCACTGCCGATATCCGTGCCGGTTACAAACTGTTCACCCAGAATTTTCATGGTGCGTACCATGGCAAGACGCATAACCGGTGCCGACAGGCGGGCAAAACTGCGGGTCAGCGCATTCGATAGGTCATTTTCATCAAACGTCTGGCTGACTTTTTTGCCGAGTAAAAGCCCATATCCCGCGGCATTAATAAAGAGGGAAGCGGACTTACCGATATGAGATTTCCAATCGCCTTCCTTCAGTTTGTCATGAATTAACTCATCACGCGTTTGATTATCCGGAATGCGCAGCAAAGCCTCAGCCAGACACATTAAGGCAATGCCCTCATCATCGCCCAATGAAAATTCCTGCATCAGGGCATCTACACCGTATTGATTTTTCTTGATTTTGCGCACTTTATTGATCAGCGTCACCGCATTGTTATGGATGCGAGCCTCCTGTTCCGGTGTAAAATCAATGGATTGCTGTAAGGCATCAACGGCGGTTTTTTCATCGAGACGATAGTAAGCGGTAATATCTCTACGGAGTTTGCTATATTGCTTTGACAGTTTAAATTTCATGGCATAGTCCTCAATGTAAAAGGGTTGTTAAAATTTAGCAATCAATATGTTGCAAGTAAATAACCAGCTTTTGCTTTTGTGATAATACTCACAATTTTCAAATGGACTCTCCGGGAGGAGGTTAAGTGACAATGTCACTAAAATATTATTGAAAAAGTGCGGTCAGAAAATTCACTATTTTCAACCGCACTTGAGATGTTATTTCGATCGGCGTTCCAAAATAAAAATGCTTACCGGTTTACAATCATTTCTCCAATCAATGAGAATTTAATCTAAAGAAGAAATACGCTTAATCCATATCAGATTTTACGCCGCATTATTATTAATATCGCCAATCCGGAAAATTCTAACTACATATCGTTCCTATAGTGAATAAATATTATTTACATAACCTTTACATTGTTATTGATCATTGCATAAACCATAAAATAACCGCGTGACGGCGCGTCTTTGAATGCGATTTTGTCTAGCTTAACCAGTAAAAGTGACCTGTGCATAACCTTGTGATTTTCTTAATCCGTAGTTTCTGCTCACCTCATCACTAATTTCGCATAATGTATATTATGTTAAATAACATATAAAATAATGTCACATGGGTAAATGGATTTTCTAAGCCTACCCTAAAACGGCATTGATACTGAAAAATAATGATTTTGTTATGTTGATTTCTGTGCGGTTTTTTATTTCATTTAATCTGAATTTTTAGAAAACATAATTGATGCACAAAAGCTAATTGGGAAATGGCAATTTAATGCCGGTCATGCGGGTTTATTTTTGGCAACGCTACGTAAAATCTGACAATTAACCAAGAATTAAACGCCGGATTTTAAATTTGAAACATATTCTCGGCATGACTTTAATTTCTTATAGTTGTGACGATGTCACAATGTCTGAATAGGAATCTCCCTATCCGTAATCATGAACCCAATAAGATCGAAGTCTTATCATCGAAAAGAATAAAAATTTTAATAACTTTATGTTATAATGCCGCGCTTTTTTCGAAATTATACCTGTAATTTCTTTCCATTCATCCATCATGGATGCTCAATCATACTAAGATAAGGTATTTGCATTAATATCATATCTTATTGATTATTAAGTTTTTCTTTTAAGATAAATTGTTGTGCCGACTTCGCGTTGCAAGTTCTGCACTATGTAATGATTCCGGCATAATGATTATCGATAAATATAGGAGTATGAACGTTTTGTTTTTTTCAAAACTTATTCAGCAAAAATCGTCATTTAATCCGTTTGTCATCAGTATTACGGTGATGCTCGTCGTTTTACTGGTGCTGGCGACATTACTGTTACCGCAGCAAACCGCATGGCTATTAGACTGGGCAAAATCAGGTATCTTTACTAATTTCAGCTGGTTTTACATTCTGGTTTTTTCGGTGTTTCTTTGTTTTTTGCTGATCCTGTCTATCAGTAGCCTCGGCAATATTAAATTAGGTGCTGACGAAGAAGAACCCGAATTTTCATTTCCCTCCTGGGTGGCGATGTTGTTTGCCGCCGGCATGGGGGTCGGTTTGATGTTTTTCGGCGTTGCCGAACCGTTGATTCATTCCTTCTCTTCAATTACAACCGGTGATATGGAACATAAACAGCAGGAAGCCCTTTTGCACACCTTCTTTCACTGGGGTATGCACGCCTGGGCGGTGTATGCCGTGATTGCGTTATCACTCGCCTATTTCGGTTTCCGCTATAAACTGCCGTTAGCATTGCGCTCATGCTTTTATCCGTTGTTAAAAGAACGGATTAACGGCAAAATCGGCGATGTAATTGATATTATGGCGCTTATCGCCACCCTGTTCGGGATTATCACCACGCTGGGGTTCGGCGCAACACAGCTAGGCGCCGGGTTGGAACAGCTCGGTTGGTTAAATCACAGTGATTTTTCGATTCAGGTAGGCATTATTCTTGTGGTTATGACGCTGGCCATCATGTCGGCTATTTCCGGCGTGGGCAAAGGGGTTAAAATGTTAAGCGAAATCAATCTGACCTTGGCTATCGGTCTGATGCTGTTCGTTTTATTTACCGGCCCGACGCTGCATTTATTTGCCACATTCAGTGACAACTTGGGCACTTATTTGAGCAATCTGATTGAACTCAGCTTTAAAACCTATGCTTACGAGTCAGAAAACACCGGTTGGTTTACCGGCTGGACGATTTTATATTGGGCATGGTGGTGTTCATGGGCGCCGTTTGTCGGCTTGTTTATCGCCCGAATTTCACGCGGACGGACTATCCGCGAGTTTATTTTCGGCGTGCTGGCGGTACCCAGTTTATTCTGTGTGTTGTGGTTCACGATTTTTGGTAACAGCGCGCTATGGTTGGACATCAACGTGGCCGACGGTATGTTACATGAAATGACCTCCACGCCGGAAAAATTATTATTCAAGTTTCTGGAATTCTTACCATTACCGACGCTGACCGGCATTGTTGCGCTGCTGGTTATCTCGCTGTTTTTTATTACCTCGGCGGATTCGGGGATTTATGTCTTAAATAATATGGCTTCCCGCGATAAAAGTTTGGTTGCGCCGCGCTGGCAGGCCGCAAGCTGGGGCATCCTGATCGCCATTGTTGCGATCGTCTTGCTGAAAGCCGGCGGTTTGGCCACGCTGCAAACAATGACGCTGATTGTGGCACTGCCCTTTGCGGTTTTAATGCTGATTATGTGTTTCAGTTTATGGAAGGGGTTGTCGATTGATAAGAAATATTTTGAAACTCAGATCACACCGACCAGCATCTTCTGGAACAGCGATACCTGGAAAGCCCGTTTAGGTCAAATGCTGAATCAGACGCAGGAAAAAGACATTTTAAAATTCCTCAAACACATTGCCTTACCGGCTATGCGTGAGCTGCGTCAGGAGTTGATCGGCGTGCATAATCTGAATGTTGATGTCGTTCCCTATCTTGAGGCGGAAGAACCTTGCGTTGAAATTATCATCAAAAAAGAATCAATGCGGGATTTTATGTACGGCATTAAATCCGTGGGTCATGAAGTCTCCGAACAATTGATTGATGATGATCATCTGCCACATATTCGGCACACGATGACCTATCAGCCGATCACTTATTTCTTTGACGGCAGAACCGGTTACGATGTGCAGTATATGACCCGCAACGAACTGATCGCCGATATTCTGACCCAATACGAACGTTATCTCAGTCTGCTGGATGATGTGGGACAGGAATTAATGGCGCACGAACAAACCGAATTAGCCGAATAACCAATAACGAAACGGTGGATACGAGTTCACCGTTTTTTTATACTTTGCTTTATGTCACGGCGGTGTAGCGCGTAAAAAAACGTCGCGTTTTTATACCGCACTTTTTGCGGTGGCCTGTTTAACCCAGCAATCTGACGCCATAGTCATAAACTTGCTGCAACAATGCCAGTTTTTCGGGCTGATCGGCATGCTCCTCTGCCAGACGCTGCAAACTTTGCTGAAATTCCACCGCACTTTTTTCCAGTTTCTGACGGCGATATTTATCCCATTTCACCTGCTCTGCCCGGGTTAAGGTTTTATAAAAATGTCTGGCGCGGTAATGGAACAGCAATTCGCCGATGCGCGGATCCTGAAAGGTGAGACCGCAGTCGGCTAATTTTTCCGGCGGCAGATCGCGCAAAATCGCCATATTATTTTTATCGTTATAGTTAAAAAAACCGTTATAAAGCGCCGTTTCTACGTTATCGCTCGGTTCGAATGCGCGCTCATCGCTAAAAATCGCCATCACTTTTTCGCGAATGGTGGTTGAGGCGCGCAGTTTTTTCAGGTTCTCCAGACAATGCTCCCGGTCGATACCTAAACGGGTGGCGGTTTGCGGCAGCAGTGTTTTGGCCGGCGCGATAATCGGACATTTATTGATATGCACGAGTTTTAACGGTACCGGCGGCACGCCGCGCGCTTCCAGTTCACTTTTCTTGGTGTATAAATTTTGTTGTAATTCGACCGCACTTTTGCTCAGCAGATCGTCAATGTTACTGTCCAAATCACAGACAATTACCGCATTCTGATTGGTCGGATGCCATGCCAGCGGGGCGATCCAAGTGGTGTTGCCGCGATAATTGCCCAGCATGCCGGACACATGCACCAACGGCGTCATTTCTGCGGTATTAATCAGCGCTTCAATGGCTTTCTTGCCGCGATTTTCAAAAAAATACTGATAAAGTTTCGGCTGTTTCTGCTTGATAAGTTTCGCCATTTCAATCGTGGCGTACACATCTGCCATCGCATCGTGCGCGTTGCTGTGTTCAATGCCGTTGGCGCGGGTTAAATTTTCCAGCCGAAAAGACGGCATGCCATCCTCATCCGCTGGCCAGTTAATGCCCTCCGGACGCAGCGCATAACAGGCGCGCACCACATCCAGCAAATCCCAGCGGGAATTGCCGTTTTTCCAGCTGTATTCATAAGGATCGATAAAATTGCGATAAAACGTATAACGGGTCATTTCATCGTCATAGCGAATATTATTAAACCCCATCACGCAGGTATTCGGCCGGCTGAATTCCTGCGCAATCCGCGCGGCAAACTCCGGTTCCGGCAGCCCCTTTTCATTGCATTGCTGCGGAGTAATGCCGGTAACCAGCACCGCTTCCGGCGCCGGCAGATAATCATTGGTTTGTTTACAATACAACATCACCGGCTCGCCGATAATATTAAACTCAATATCGGTGCGAATACCGGCAAACTGTGCCGGACGATCGGTGGCCGGGTTTATACCGAAACTCTCGTAGTCGTAAATAAAAAATGAAAAATCATTGTGTGTCATGACAATTTGCCCTAAGCCAGAATAGCATCCAAATAGAATAAGCAGATAATTGACGAAACGCCCAGAATAAGCCCTACTCCATTGATTTTGCCGATTTTTTCTTTAAATACGAACGCGCCGACCAAGGTTCCCAGACAGATCACACCGACATTCATCCCGGCAAAAACCAGCGTCGGGTTTTGATTAAAACTCTGATGCGCCTTAATATAAAACAGAATATTCATGAAATTTAACCCGCCCAGCACCATTCCGCCGATCAGGCTTGGGGTTGTCCAGTGCGTTCGTTTCAGCAGTAAATAAATAAACATCACGCAGGCCGCAAGCACAAAGGCGATAAATAATGTGGTCGGAAACGCGCCGCCCATTTTCGCCGTTTGTTTAAACAGAATATCAATCACGCCATAACCCAGCCAGACCAGAATCAGGCTGATAACGCCCTTTGTCGTGCTGCCGGACATGGTTTGCGTCGGTTTGGAAATCAGGCAAAACAGCGCAGAAAACGCCAGCACAACACCGATTAAGCGCGCTTGACTGAGCTGCTCACCAAAAATCAAAAAGGCCGCCAGAATCGGCAGAAACAAAGATAATCGCTGTGCAGCGTCGGAACGGACAATGCCGGCAAACTCCACCGCTTTCGACATAATAATGAATACCGACGGCAGCAAAATCCCCAGCGCGAGAAAAATCGGCGCATGTTCGCTCCGTATAATAAATTGACTTAATCCCATGCCGTTAAAATCAGGCCGCAGCAGATAATACGCCAATGCAAGCGCCACAATATAATTAAACGCAATTGCCTGTTCGATCACAATATTTGTTTTACGCGCCACTTTTAACAACACGGACACCGCAACACTGCAAAGCACCGCAAAAATGAGATAGTGCATGAATAATCCTTTTTATAAGACGTTATCTATTTCACAAGCCATTACCATAACGGCCGCACTTTTATATTATGGTTGTGAAATATATAGCAATGCACTATCTCACTGCAAGATCAATAAGAAAGAAAAACCATGCGATGAGTGCCAAAACATAACCAAGCAGATTGCTGTAATGCCTTTTTCACGGATACGGCAACGCCGAACGGGCATGCGCTGCACGTTATAACGCGCCGTTTTCGCCCGTTATCCCAGCCGGCGTTAATCGGTCGGCCAACGGTTGGCCGGAAATTTTGACGGCAAACGCCTCATTATGCAATCGAGGCATAAAAGTGCGGTGCAATTTTAAGTAATATCTTAATACAATTGGCCCCGTTTCCTTTATAATAATCCGAATTGTCATCGCTCAATCAGGAGAATAAAGATGAGCCAAATCACCAAACAGCAAGTGCTGGACGGCTTTCATTTCCGTGCCGCAACCCGTAAATATGATCCGCATAAAAAAGTCAGTAAAGACGATTTTCAATATATTCTGGAACTTGCCCGTTTATCGCCGAGTTCAGTCGGCTCCGAACCTTGGAAATTTCTGGTAGTGCAAAATCCGGCAATCCGCGCCAAAATCAAAGAAGTTGGCTGGGGGATTGCAACACAAATTGATGATGCCAGCTATTTAGTCGTGATTTTAGCCAAGAAAAACGCGCGTTATGATTCCGCCTATTTCCGTAACGCGCTGGAAAAACGCGGCCTGACTGAAGAACAGATCAACAAAGCCGTTTCACGTTATCAGTCTTTTCAGACTGATGATATGAAACTGCTGGAAAGCGAGCGCGCCCTCTTTGACTGGACATCCAAACAAACCTATATCGCACTGGCGAATATGATGACCGGCGCTGCGCTTATCGGCATCGACAGCTGCCCGGTAGAGGGTTTTAATTATGCGGAAGTCAACCGCATTCTGGCTGAAGCCGGCGCTTTCGACCCGGCTGAATGGGGCGTTTCCGTAATGGTGACCTTCGGTTATCGCGCCAAAGAAATCAAAACTAAATACCGCAAACCGATTGACGAAATCGTCGAATGGATTGAATAAGCGGTGAGCATTGGATTTTACTCGGTAGCACGATCGGAATCGGATTAATTATCGCCGGCGTGCTGGTGATCAACCTGTTTTCCGCCGGTTCTCATTGATACAAAAAGTGCGGTGTTTTTTCTGAAAATTTTTCATTTTCCCACCGCACTTTTGTATGTTAGTTTCTTTTAATTCAAAAATGGACGTTTCTATTTTTAAGGTTTCCATTAAATACGAGCAAATTAAAAATAGTTGACATTATGAAATATCTCCTCCTACCCCTTTAAATTTCTCGACAAATGCTGCGATTTTTTGAAAAATGCTTTGTTTCTTAGTAAGATACTGTGGATTCAGCGGACTCATTTTAGGTAGTGCCTCATTCAAATCCGTGCCGTTTTCGCTGGCATATTCACGTTTTAACGAAACATTAATATAACGTTTAGCCGCTTCTGTTTTTAAATTTTCCGAAGCAATAAGTTCATTAGCTTCTTTCTGTTGCTCGGCTTGAGCAAATTTAAAAAACGCTTCAATGATACTTGTCTTATCGGCAATAGCATCTAAATCTGTTTGATGAATAAAATCGATAATTAAACTTTCTTTGGCACGATTTCCCAAACTTGAGCGGATAATTGAACGAATTTCTTCAACCAATGACGCTTTATCTTTGGTTTTTTTATTGTGTTCAAAAATTAGCTCTAAAATATAATCCAGATTGATTTCTTGAGATTTCAATAGATCCACCTCAAAAATCACATCATCCCAATCAATGGTTGATTTTCCCTTTTCTTCGACATCTTTTTGCCGACGCAGCCAATCACGAATATCATTATAAGTAGAACGGTAGTTTTGAATATCCCGTTCGCTAGGCACATTAATTTTTTGCATTTCGACAATAGCTTCATCGCTAAGATAATATTTTTCTTTAAATGCCTGAAGTGATTGTTCATCGCTTGTATCAACGGATTGAAATGCTTGTAAAGCGGAAAATTCATCATAATTTTGTAAAATGTTTTCAACGCGTAGATATTCACCGAATAATTTAACAAAGTCTTTTTTATCTTTTTCTGTCTCAATTTCAGTCGGATCAGGAAAGCGATCACTGAGTTCGGTAATGACGTCTAAATAGCCGCGGCGATCGGTATAGCCTTCCATATATTCTTGATAGCTTTTTTCCAGTACCACATTACGCGTATTGGCGTTTCCAAAAAGCGTAATGGCATCAATGGTATTTTGCTCCAAGTCGCGGAAAGTCACGATATTGCCAAAAGTTTTGGTAGCATTATAAATTCGATTGGTACGGGAAAAGGCTTGAATTAACCCGTGATAACGTAGGTTTTTATCGACAAACAAGGTGTTTAATTTCGGCGCATCAAACCCGGTTAAAAACATGCCGACAACAATAAGCAGGTCAATTTCTTTATTTTTGACCCGTTTTGCTAAATCTCGATAGTAGTTTTGGAAGGATTTTCCATCCACATCATAGTTGGTTGCAAAATACTTATTGTAGTCATCAATGGCCGATTTTAAGAATTCTTTAGCGCTCGAATTCATGGCTTCCACTTCAAAACTTTCATCGGCAATATCGCCTACTGCGTCTTGTTCTTCATTGGCGGCAAAAGAAAAGATGGTGGCAATTTTAAGCGGATTTTCTACCGCACTTTGTTGCTTTTTAAATGCTTCATAATAAAACTTTGCCGCCTCTACGCTACTCACCGCAAACATCGCATTAAAACCTTGATTACCGGCGTTGAAACGATGTGTCTTTTGTTTGAAATTGTTCAAGATATATTGAGTGATTTCTTCAATGCGTTTGGGCTGTAGAAAAGCCGCTTTTTGCTCAAGTGCGGTCAGTTTTTCAAGATTTTTTTCCGTTTCGATGGTTTTAAATTGCGGACGAACATCGTTGTAATCCACTTTAAATTTGAGTACTTTTTCATCACGAATGGCATCGGTGATAATGTAGGAATGTAGTTGAATACCAAAAACACTCTCTGTGGTTTCAGCACCTAATGCGTTGCCTTTACGGATGAGTTTTCCATCAACAATATCATCGCCAAAAATTGGCGTGCCGGTAAAACCAAATTGGTAGAATTTTTTAAATTTTTTCTTTAAGTTTTTTTGCGCTTCACCGAATTGCGAACGATGGCATTCATCAAAAATAAAGACTACCTGTTTATCATAAATCGGTAACTTATCTTCTGATTTCATTAGGTTATTGAGTTTTTGAATGGTGGTAACAATAATTTTGTTATCCTCTTTTTCAATGTTGCGTTTTAACCCCGCCGTACTTTCCGAGCCATTGACGCTGTCAGGTGAAAAGCGCTGATATTCTTTTATGGTTTGATAGTCCAGATCTTTACGATCCACCACAAAAAACACTTTATCAATAAAGTCTAGCCCCGTTGCAAGGCGCGCTGCTTTAAAACTGGTTAAAGTTTTGCCCGAACCTGTGGTGTGCCAAATATAGCCACCGCTTTTTTGATTACTCCAGTTTTTAGATTGATAAGAACTGTTAATTTTCCACAAAATCCGTTCGGTTGCGGCGATTTGATAAGGGCGCATAATCAAAAGTGTATCGGTGGTATCAAACACGCAATAATTGATCAGAATATTTAATAGGGTATTTTTTTGGAAAAATGTCGCCGTAAAATCCTTTAAATCACGAATAGCGGTATTTTTTGCCGTTGCCCAATTCATTGTGAAATCATAGCTATTTTTATCGCGTTTGGTGGTATTGGCAAAATAGCGGGTATCTGTACCGTTGGAAATAACAAAAATTTGAATATATTTAAAAAGAGAATTGTCTTTATTAAAACTTTCTTTGCTATAGCGGTGAATTTGGTTAAAGGCTTCCCGAATTGCCACACCGCGTTTTTTTAATTCAATATGCACAAGCGGCAAGCCATTCACCAACACCGTTACATCATAGCGATTATCATAATTTCCGGTCTGCTCAAATTGATTAATCACTTGTAATTTATTATTGGCAATATTTTTCTTATCCAGCAAATAAATATTTTGAATTCGCCCGTTATCAAAGACAAAATCATAAATATAATCATCATGAATCTTGCGGGTTTTCTCGATGAGGTTATCGGCAGGTTTATCCAAATATTCTTCTAAAAAGCGCGTCCATTCGGCATTTGAAAAGATAACATGGTTCAGCGTTTGCAACTGATTACGCAGATTTATCAGTAATTTTTCGTGGTTATTGATTTCAGGTAAATACTGATAACCCTGACCTTGTAAATCGCGGATAAATTCACGTTCTAAACTATCTTCCGTCTGATAACCAGCCCGTGACTCTTCCACGCATTTGGTATATTGATCCAGAACGATAAAATTATTGGATTCGGCGATGGTTTTGTATTGGGTCATTAGTGTTCCTTAATTATTAATTCTTTTGCTTTTTCAGATCTTTTTGCCATTTTTCTAAAATTTGTAAATCTTCACTATCAGCCTGTATGCGTTTTTGCTGTTTTCTAGCTTGATCAAATAAGGCATATTGTTTTTGGGTAACAGTTTCCATTTGTTTCACAGTTCGGGTTCCATTGCCGATGAGCAACGGAAAACCATTAAATTCAATTAAATTAAATTAAATTAAATTATCTACATTATTACGCCAGAAATTTAATGTCAGATCTTGACGGTTTTTAACACGTAATTCGGCACTTTCTAAAAAGATCATCACTAGACGATTCAAAGAATCTAATTCATCATGAGTTAAATAGTTTTTAGCGGTAATAATATCACCTTTACGTACAACAGCACCTTTCCAAGAGGTGAGACCCATATTAGGTAATTCGGCATTGGCACGCTTACAAATGAGTTCCGCGGCGGTTTGTTGTGTAATGGCATAGATCAACTTATTTTGTGTTTCGGCAAAAAACATTTGAGTGACTTTATCTGTTTTATCGTAGTCACTGGATAATTTAAATAATTCCCGTACTTTTTGATAAAACCGTAATTCACTGGCTCGAATTTCACGAATTTGTTCCAGTAATTTATCAAAATGATCAAATCGGCCTTGCGGGTTTTTCAATCGTTCTTTATCTAATAGAAAACCTTTATCTAGATAAGTACGTAATTGGGTATTCGCCCAGCGACGAAACTGCACACCACGTGGGCTACGCACACGAAAGCCGATTGCCAGAATCATATCAAGGGAATAATGTTTTACTTGATATTGTTTACCATCTTGGGCAGTTATCAAGTAATCCTTGATAACTGAATTTTTGTCTAGTTCATTGTCTTCTAATATATTTTTTATATGAAAGGCTATATTTTGTACAGAGGTGTCAAAAAGTTCGGCAAGCTGATTTTGGGTCAACCAAGCCTCATTTTCGACAACTAATAAAGCAACGTGAGATTTGCCGTCATCGGTGTTATAGATGATTAAATCATTCATATTTTTACTCTGCTGTATTATCAATTTGTGGTTCTTCAATATTTTCCTCTATATAGAAACCATAATTCTTAATTAGATGTTCAAGTAAATATTTAACAATATTTTTTTCAGCATCTGTAGGTTCAGCGATCACCTCATTCGACAAAGTAGAGTGGCTGGTAAAATTAATAATACGAGTGTAATAGTTTTGTTTGGCATCATCATTAGGCAACAAATTTGACCAACCAGAGTAACCAAGGAAACCAGCTGTTTTTTCATATAAATTGCGCAACAGCATAAAATGGTATTTTTGTATATCCTTGGCCTCAATATCTTCCAATAGTTTTTTCAGAAAGAGATGATAAGAGAAGCTCTTGTTAGAATCGCCTTTTTTCTCTTTAAGTTCAAATGTGTTGTCTTCGTTTTTTCTTAAAATAAACCCCGATTTTACTCCCAGCTCATTATATAATACGTTATAAAATAAAGGATTATGTGTTGTGATAACAAATCTAATATCTGAGCTTTCCTTGACTAGTGCAGCTAAATCAATAGCCAATTGAATAAGATGATTTTCATCTAACGAACTTACTGGATCATCAATAAAAACATATTTAAGTTCATCAAATTCATTGGTAGAGCGTTCACTAGGCTCTGGGATATTTAATTCTGCAACAACTTGTTCAATGAACGTATGAAAAATGCTCCAGATAAAATTGCTTTCTTCACCCTTTGACAGTTTTATATTTTCTTCGGGCGTATCATCGCCACGCGCAAAACTAAATGTAATTTGATTATTTTCAATATCGAATTTAGGCATAAGTTTTTCATCACAATAATGATGAAATTTGCTAATTACCTTATCTTCATCACCCTGATCTTTAATCAACCAACTGATGAAAGAATTAGGTTGAATCTTTAATTTCAGGTCAGTGTCATTAAGAAGATCATTATCCCAATAGAATAAATCCTCGGTAAATGCATTGAAATAAAGTATTTTTCTTCGTGTTAGCTCTTCTTCATTGTCATGATTTTCTTTAGGTGCGATAAGATTCTTAAAGGCTTTTGATAAGCGGGTTTTTCCGCTACCATTAAAGGCGTAAATCAGATTAACCTTTTTCTTGGAATCTCTTAACTGTTCTGCAATTTCATCTAAACTTTTACTCATATTATTCTCAGCCAGGGAAATTCAATAACAATTCTCTGTAATACTCATATCGCTTTTGGCTTTGTTCAATCGCCAAAGGCAAGCCTTCGGTAATGGAATTGGTCAAGGTTTCAAATTTATCTAAAATTGAAGCGATACGGTGCTGCTCCTTAGGATTAGTAGGAAGCGGAAATCTATATTGTAAAATTGCTGACTTACTACCTCGAGGCATTTTAGCACCTTTAGCGTGTTGCGTATTGTATTCAAAGAATCGGTCATCGGCTAATATATGATATAGATAACGCGGATTTATCATTGAGCTTGTTGGGTGAATAACTAATACATCTCCGTTTGTTCCACCAGTACAGTCAGCTTGCCAAATTTTCTTCAAATAAGGTCGTATATTTCCAATTAAAATATCGTTTGGAAGATATTCGGTAAGATTTCCTTCAGTTGGAACGTAATTTGATTTTGTTTTCCCTGCTTTATTTTGTAAAAGATTGTCTACACCAACATAGTTATTTTCATTAAGATTTTTAGCTTTAATTCTTGCTTTGGAGTATTCGGAAATTGAATCCAAACTTTCCCACTCAAACCCAGCCTTCCCAAGTTCTTCTTCGCTCAATAATTTATCACGATAGTATTGATACTGTTTTCTGCGTAGTATAAGCTCGCTGGTAAGCTCGCTGGTAAGCTCGCTGGTAAGCGCTGTCAATGCGTCCAAAATTCGCACGATTTCGGTTTGGACGGGAAGTGGGGGGATAGGGATTAATTTATTTGTATAATTTGAAATCCACTGACGTTTATGATCACCATCTACTTGATTGTTAGGTAATGTATTTAACCAATAGTAAATATATTTTAATAAAGCTATATTTTCATCTTTTGATGTAATCATTTTCATTGCTGATGACTTGGCTTTAAAATCAAAATCTACCCATTTATTAGCTGTAGTAAAATCATCAAAAATAATTACTGGTGATTTAGATGCTAAGTATATGCCTTCTTTTTCATCAGTATATCCCAGAATAAAGGTTTTTCCTGCGGTTAATACAGGTGTAGGAAAGTGATCACTATATACTGTGGAATTAACGAGATATTTGGTTGGCTGTTCATAATCAGCAATGTTACCCAAAGGTTCCCATTTAACCTCAGCCCCATCCAATAATTTATCTAAAAAAGTGCGGTTGTTTTTCATGATGTTTTTTTACCCCTCAATCTCCGACACAATTTTATCAATCTCGGCACGCAAACGATCAATATTGGCGACAGTTTTGCGAATATCTTCGTTTAATTGGTCAATATCAATGAGTTCTCGGGTGTCTTCTGGTTCTACATAAGAACTTACTGAAAGATTGTAATTATTTTCATCATTGGCGATTTCATCATTGCTAACAGATTTTGCCAAATGGGGCACGTCTTCTTTATCGGCGAACAGTTTTAGGATTTGTTCAATATGTTCGTCTTCTAGAATGTTGTTATTGGTGGCAGATTTAAACAAACCACTGGCATCAATAAATTGTGTTTGAGTGTCGGTTTTATGTTTGGAAAGCACCAAAATATTCACCGCAATGCTGGTGCCGAAAAATAAATTCGGCGCTAGGGCAATAACGGTTTCCACAAAATTGTTGTCGACTAAGTATTGACGAATTTTTTGCTCAGCGCCGCCACGATAAAAAATTCCCGGGAAGGAAACGATAGCCGCTCTGCCTTTTGCCGAAAGATAACTTAATGCGTGCAAAATAAAAGCAAAATCCGCTTTCGATTTTGGCGCGAGCACGCCCGCCGGCGCAAAACGTTCGTCGTTGATCAGTGTCGGGTCGTCTGAGCCAATCCATTTCACCGAATAAGGCGGGTTAGAAACGATGGCATCAAAAGGCTTATCATCACCAAACTGTGGTTTAAGCAAGGTGTTGCCTAAGGCAATATCAAACTTGTCGTAGTTAATGTTATGCAAAAACATATTCATACGCGCAAGGTTATAGGTGGTGTGATTAATTTCCTGCCCGAAAAAGCCGTCTTCAATAATATGCTCATCAAATTGTTTTTTGGCTTGTAGAAGCAAGGATCCCGAACCTGCTGCGGGGTCGTAGATTTTATTTACTTTGTCTTGCCCGTGTAAGGCAAGTTTGGCAATAAGTTTTGAGACGCTTTGTGGGGTAAAAAATTCACCGCCTGACTTGCCGGCATTGGCGGCATAATTAGAAATTAAGAATTCGTACGCATCGCCGAATAAATCAATGTGATTGTCTTCAAATTTACCAAAATCCAGCTCGGCAACCCCTTTTAATACGGCAGCCAAGCGACTGTTTTTATCGGCAACCGTATTGCCAAGGCGATTGCTGGTGGTGTCAAAATCAGCAAATAAGCCTTTAATATCGTTTTCAGAAGGGAAACCTGTGGCGGAATTTTCAATATCAGTAAAGATTTGTTTTAATTCGGTATTAAGATTAGGATTGGTATTAGCTCTCGCAACCACGTTTTTGAACAGCTGACTTGGATAAATAAAGTAACCTTTGGTTTTTACCGCATCGGCTTTAATTCCCGGTGTAATCACTTCATCAGGTAAAGCGGCATAATTGACGCTTTCATCACCGGCTTCAATATAGTTAGTAAAATTTTCACTGATAAAACGATAAAACAATGCACTCAGCACATATTGTTTAAAATCCCAGCCATCCACCGAACCACGTACGTCATTAGCGATTTGCCAGATACGGCGTTGAAGTTCGGCGCGTTGTTGATTCGCTGTCATTATATATTTCCTATAAAATCAAATTAGATGAAAGTTTATGCTATAGCTCTACTCTGTCACGCCAAACCCACGCAATCCGACCACATGAACGTGTTCCTGGTTGCCGGCGATTTTGCGCACCAGTTTATAAGTGGTGCCTTTTTCCGGGCTGATATTTTCCGGCGCGGCGATCAGCAGCTGCATATCCAGCCGTTCGCATAATTCAAACAGCGTTGAAATGGATTTGGCGTCCAAACGGGCGGCTTCGTCGAGGAATAACAAGCGGCAAGGAACAATGTCTTTACCGCGAATACGGCGGCTTTCTTCTTCCCAGCTTTGCACCACCATTAAGAGAATCGACATCCCCGTACCGATGGCTTCACCGGTGGATAATGCGCCGCTTTCCGCGCGCAGCCAGCCATCGGCGCCGCGATAAACTTCCACTTCGAGATCCAGATAATTACGGTAATCCAGCAATTCTTCGCCGATCGTCTGCGCGGTGCGCTGTCCCATATCAATATGCGGATTTAAACGCTGATATAATTTCGCAATCGCTTCCGAGAAGGTGATGCGATTGTCGCTGAACAAATCCTGATAATCGTCCTGATTGCCGGAAAGCGCGTCCAGCAGCATGGCGTGCGTATCGCGGATATTGACCACCAGACGCACGGATTTCACCTGCCCGAAGGAAATATTCTGTAATCCCTGGTTTAGCATGCGAATGCGGTTTTGTTCGCGCTGAATGGTTTTGCGCATAATATTTGCCACGCTTTCGGCGCTGATCGCCAGTTTTTTCTCGCGCCCGGTCAACTCATCCGTTAAGCGGGAAAGCTCAATTTCCATTTGCTCAATCGCATCAATCGGATCGTCGGTTTTGATAATATCCTGACGAATACGCTCACGCAGATGCTGATATACCGCAATAAAGAACCGCACTTTATTTTCCGGCTTGCGGCTGTCTTCGGAAAGCCGCAGCGCATCGCGCAGATATTCGTTGTCCGCCACCGCCGTGCGCAGCGCACCCAGCGCTTTATCCGACATGGAACGCAGATCGTCCGCCGATAAATAAGCCAGTTCGCGGCGGTTTAAGCGTTTTTCCACATCGCTGTTGCGAGACAGGCGCAACACCACGCACCAGCTGACTTTGGCGGCTACCACCAGTTCGCGCTGGGTTTTGTAATCCCGTTCGGCTTTACGAATGCGGCGGCTGAGGTTTTCGCTGTCGCTTTCGATTAACGTCAATTGTTTTTCAATATAGGTGCGGCGCTGACGGCTGGCGGACAGTTGCTGATATAATTCGTCGCGGCGCGCTCTGGCGCGTTCTTCCGCGCCGTCGTCCGCCCGCACGCCCAGCTGGCTGATTTCATCGATCAGCTCATGTAACATTTTATTTTTTTCTTCATAGGCGCTGCGCAGTTCAATATATACCTGATTATATTGAGCAAAACGCACCTGCTTCTGACGCACCTGTTCCCGCTGCTGTTCCCGTTGTTGCTGAACCTGTTCCAGCCGCGCACGTAATTGTTCGTTCAGTTCGGAGGTTTCCGATTTCACCGTTTCCTCGTAGCTGAAATGGTTTTTACGCTGTGCGACGTCCGCCAGCGCGAAAACCCGTTGCTGCATTTGTTTTTGCCGGCTGATTGCCTGTTGGTAATCCGCTTTCAGGCGCTCATAATTTTCCGGATCGCTTTGCAGCGTATTGGCGATAGGTTCCAGTTGTGACAACGTCGCGCCGTGACGGCGAATAAAAATTTCATCCTGTTCCGCCGCATCCAGCTGCTCGCGGCATTCTTCAATGCGGTCAAGCAAGTCGTCGTCCGCCAGTAAACTCAGCTGCGGAACCAGTTTATTCAGCAGCTGAATTTGCTCTTTCGCCTCATCAAGACGAAGGCGGATTTGCTGTTCGCTGCCGGAAAGCTGGTTCAATTCCCGCTCGATCTCAGTCCGTTCACGGTTGATTTCCGCCATTCGCTGTTCCGGATTCGGCTGGAACGCCAAGGCTAAATGCAGCCCGACGAACTGGCTGAAATGCTCATGTAAACGCTGGCATTTCTGCACGTCGAACGCCCGTTGCGCATAATGTTCCGCCACCTCTTCACGCTGCAACTGCAACGCTTCCAACCGTTTTTCCCGCGCGGCGCGGCCGAACAACGGAATTTCCGGGAATTTCGAATAACGCAATTCACGATCAGAGACCTGAACCACCACGCCGTGTTCCAGCTCCTGCGCCGATAATACGCTGTCATCAAAAGCGCTCGGATCGCCTTCGATTAAATATAAATCATCCGGGCAATCCTCCAGCTGCGCCAGCTGCCCTTTCACGGCATCCAGATCGCGCACGACAATGGCATGACGCGCCGGGCCGTATAAGGCGGAAAAATACGGCGCGTCTTCAAAAGGCACATCGTCGTAAAGCTCCGACAGCAATACCCCGCCGAAGCGTTCCGCCAGCATATTCAGCCGGGCGTCTTCCGAACCGTCGGGCTGGCTCAGGCGTGAAATCTGTTCATCCAGCTGCTGACGCTGGTGTTCCAGCTGATCGCGCTGAATGGTCAGCTCTCGTTCTTTCACCAGCTGTTGCTGCATGAAGTTCATCACATCCTGACTGTCGGCGAAATGCTGCCCGCTCTGCTCCTGCAGGCGTTCCAACGCGGCCTGCGCGGTCAGCCACGCCGGCGCTTTATTGGCATTTTCGTTATAAAGTGCGGTCAATTGCTCGCGTTTTTGCCGCAGGGTCGAACGGCTTTCCACCTGTTCCGATAATTCGGCCTCGAGTTCTTCCAGCCGGCTTTCCTGCTCCGCATGATAGTCTTCCAGTTCATCCGCACTTTGCAGGGCTAAATCGGCACGCTGATTAAATTCGTTTAATAAACGCACCGCACTTTGCTGCCGGCCGTAGCGTTGTTCCAGTTCATGCAGCTTCGCCCGCAGTTGCGGGGTTTGTTGTGCCTGCAGCCGTTGTGTCGGGTATTCGCGCAATAATGCTTTCGCACTTTCCCACGCGCCGGCGCGCGGCATTTCGCCGGCGATGCTGCACACCAGCCGATAGGCTTTGTCGAACTGCGATTTTGCCGCTTCCGATAACGACATTTTCTGCTCTAAATCCAGCACATTGTTGGTAATATCTTCCGCCTGTGCGGCGAATTCGGCATAATAATCATCCACGTTTTTCACGGACAAATCCGCCAGCCCGCACAACTGCTTGGCTTTTTCCAGCGCCTGTATCGCCTGCTGGTATTGCAGCGCACGGGTTTGTTGGGCATCCAGCGCCTGTTGATAGTCCGCCAGCTGGCCGCGCAGTTGATCCACTTCCTGCTCGGTTTGCTCAAAACGCGCCTGACTTTCCGCCTGCTGCTCATTGGCCTCTTCTACGGCGGCTTTCTGTTCTTCCAGCTTTTCCCGCAGTGCGGCGACATCCTCATGATAACGGGAGATTTTTTCCTGATGGTGCAAGGCATTCAGCACTAAATTCAGGTGATCCGCCGCACTTTGGTGATCCACTTCCAGCACCTGTTCGCGCTCCGCCAGTTCCGCCACTTCACGGCTTAAATCCACCAGACGGTGCTGCGCCAAATCCTGCTCGGCTTTGGCGCTATACCAGTCTTTACGAAACGTCAGCGCCGTTTCAATATTGCCACGCCGCTCATTGGCATTGCGCATATAATCGGAAGCCACATAATTGGTGGTTTCCGTGATCAGGTGTTTAAACAGATCGCGGTCGGCCTGCGTGACTTTAATCGCCTCCAGGGTCATGCGGTTTTCGCGCAGTGCGCTTTCCATATCCTGAAAGGCTTTGCGCACGCCTAAATTTTCCGGCAATAAATAATCGCGCAGCGAACGGGTGATGGCGCTGGAGATCCCGCCGTAGAGCGAGGCTTCGATTAATTTATAGAATTTGCTGCGATCGGAAGACGAACGCAGGCGTTTCGGAATAATACCCAGATCAAACATCATCGAATGGTAATCGCCGATGGAATGATATTGTTTGAATTGAGCGCCGAGGGTTTCGATTTTATCTTTTAACTCGTTCAGGTTCAGCACCCGCGCCTGACGTTCCCCGACCGATTCGGTAAACACGGTGGTCGGGTTTAAGGACAATTCCAGCCCTTGAACGGAAAAGGTTTTGATATCCACTTTTTTATCGCGGCCGGCCACCTGCTGCAAGCGCACTCCGACTAAAACCCGCTGACGACGGGAATTGACCGTATCCAACACCGCATAACATACGCCAGGACGCAGTTTGCCGTGCAACCCTTTATCGCGCGAACCGCCGGTAGAGCCGGCTTCCGTGGTGTTACGGAAGTGCAGTAAGGTCAGATCCGGAATCAGCGCGGTAACAAAGCCCGCCATGGTGGTGGATTTCCCCGCCCCGTTACCGCCGGAAAGCGTGGTGACCAGTTCATCCAGATCAAAAGTGCGGGCGAAAAAACCGTTCCAGTTGATCAGGGTTAAAGAGCGGAATTTGCCGCGTTCAACAGGATTCGCCGACGGTGAGGCGTCGTCGAATGGCTGTGAGATCGCTTCATTCTCAGGGTGTTGCATATTATGTTCCAGTTCCAGCATATCAGACATTATTCTTCTTCCCCATCATCTTGCACTTGCTCATCGGATTCTTCGGTTTTTTCCACCGCACTTTTTTCCAGTTGCAGCGAGGCCGGTGTAGCCGCTTCCCCGTCGCGAATCAGACGCAGCTGCGCCTCACGCGGGTCATCGCCGGCACGCACTTCCGCCCCAAAGCGGAACACCGCTTCGGAAATCGTGAATTTCCCGCTGTTTTGTTCGCCGACGGTATAAATCATACCCATACGACGCAGGCGGTTTAACGCGGCGCGTACTTTTTCCGCCAGTTTTTGTTTATCCAGATCCGAACCTGACGAACGTTGATTCACCGCTTTCAGCAATTTGCCTTCATCGGCCAGATTCAGCAGTTCGTCATACACTTCCTGCGTGCTGAAAATCCCCTGCTGCGCCAGACGCTCTGGGCTTAAATACAAATAACACAGCACTTTGCCGACCAGCATTTCCAGCTCGCTTAATACGGAACGGGCGATAAGCGTGGTGGCTTTCGGACGCAAATAGAAAAATCCCTCCGGCGCGCGGATAAGTTCCACATTATAACGGCGGTAAAATTGATCCAGCTCGGTTTGAAAATCCATTAAAAACGCATGATGATCCAACTGTTCGGTGCCGATATGTCTGCCGGCGCGCAGCTGGCTGTCCACATCGGGAAATAACGGATTGGCAAGCGCCTGCGCCTGTTTAATCGAAATGATATCTTGAAGATTGTCTGTCATTGGTTGATCTCTTGTTATTTGTACTCATCGATACTGTGCGCCTGCACTTGCGCACCATAGCGATTGATGTCTTCCCACTGCGGGTAAACGGCGGCCAAATCCGCACTCGCCATCCCTAAACGCACCGCCTGATCCACAATAATCCGCGCCACATCGAAATGACGGGACAGCGGATATTGCTCCAGTTGCGCTTTCAGCACCAGACTTAGGTCAATCGGGCGGCCGTGCTCGCGGTAACCAATCAATAAGTCCTGCATATGTTCCACGATTTGTTCATGCACATCCGCCAGACTTTCATATTGCAGCGCATCCGGCAATTCGCCCAGCGCATCTTCCTCCCGCAGCACCAGCTCTTCGTCGCGCAGATCGATTAAACGCTCCGCCTGCGCGGCCCATAAATACCAAGGGTTATCAAAATACTGATGAATGGAATGGCGCAGACGCTGCGAAAAGACGCGGTTTTTATCCATATCGATGGCGGTGCGGATAAATTTATGCACATGACGGTCGTAGCCGATCCACAAGTCGATGGTTTGCTGTCCCCAGCTGATGATTCGGTCAAGTTTGGCCTGTAGATCCGTGATCAGCTGATCAATAAAATACAGCTCGCCGCGCCCGATAACGCAATCCTGAATGCGCAGCAATTGCGCTTGCAGCTTGTCGCCGGCGGCATTTAAGGTATCCTGCAACTCGCGCAGATTACCGGAGGTTTCGTCCAGTAACTTTTCGCAGCTGGCAATGGCCGCCTGCCAGTCTTTGGTTAATAATTCAGCGATTTCGTCTTTAATGGTTTGTTGATTTTCATCCATCACCCGCTGCGAAAAATCAATGCTGTCGAAAATTTCCGCCACCGAATATTTCAGCGGCGCAAACACATTCCGCCGCCAGTGATGTTCGTCGCCGTCTTCTTCCGCCGCCTCCGAGGCGCGCTGAATTTCATCCGCCACGATCGACAGCTGCACAGACAAACGCAGCGCGGAAAACTCGCGCTGACGGATATAATAATCGGAAACCCCGACACCGAGCGGGGTTAAGCGGTAAATCGCCAGGCCTTCGGTAAACTCGCTGCTGAAACGGTTTAAAAACCGCTGTTTAACCAGCTCATTGATGGCGTTATTGGCACGGGTCGCAACGGTTTCCTGTGATTGGTCGAAAGCGGCGGAAATATGACGGAAGATATCAATCAGATCGGTTTCCAGCATTTCGCCGTCCAGACGTTCATTATTGTAAATGGCGATAGCAAGTAAAAAAGACAGGCGTTCTGTCGGTAAATTCAACGAGAACTCGCGCTCCCTCGCCCAGGACACTAATTCCGGGATGGTTTGTGAAGTTTCGAGCATTTCGTTTCTCTCACAACTAGATAAAAATACAGATAAAATTGCGCTCAATTATACAGGATTTTTAAGGGATCTAATAGCGCGAATTTATGGCGCAAAAATCCCCCGAGAACCACCGCACTTTTGCCCGCCGCGAAATATTTTTATTGGAAAAAAGCCCGTTACCCCTTACTATACGCAGGTTTTTATTTTAACCCTGACACAGATGACTATGATCGAATCTATCAACGCACAACAGCAAAAAGACAAAAAACAAAGCTACAATCTGAATAAATTACAAAAACGGTTACGCCGTAATGTGGGCAACGCCATTGCCGATTTCACCATGATCGAAGACGGCGATAAAGTGATGGTGTGCCTGTCCGGCGGCAAAGACAGCTACACGCTGCTGGATATTCTGCTCAATCTGCGCCTCAATGCGCCGATTCACTTTGATCTCGTGGCGGTGAATCTGGATCAGAAGCAGCCGGGCTTTCCGGAGCATGTGCTGCCGCAATATCTGACGAAAATCGGCGTGGACTATCATATCGTGCAGGAAAATACCTACGGCATCGTGAAAGAAAAAATTCCAGAAGGCAAAACCACCTGTTCCCTGTGCTCCCGTCTGCGGCGCGGTATTTTATACCGCACGGCAAGCGAACTCGGCGCCACCAAAATCGCCCTCGGCCATCACCGCGACGATATGCTGGAAACGTTGTTGTTAAATATGTTTTACGGCGGAAAACTGAAATCCATGCCGCCTAAACTTATCAGCGACGACGGCAAACATGTCGTTATCCGCCCGCTGGCGTATTGCAAAGAAAAGGATATTGCAAAATACGCGGCGGCGAAACAATTTCCGATTATCCCCTGCAATCTGTGCGGTTCGCAGCCGAATCTACAGCGTCAGGTGGTGAAAGAGATGCTGCAAACATGGGATCGCCAATATCCGGGACGGATCGAAACCATGTTCAGCGCCTTGCAGAATATCGTGCCGTCTCACCTTTGCGATACGGCGTTGTTCGATTTCAACGCAATCCGCCACGGTCAGCCGCTGGATGGCGTAGAAGGCGATATCGCCTTTGACAAGCCCGATCTTCCGACCGCCCCGCTGTTTGCCGATAACGATGAAGACGAACGTACCGATTTCGCCGCAGGCAATATGATCGGGATTAAAGAAGTGAATTAATCGTTGTTTGAGAAAAGAAAAGTGCGGTAAAAAAACGTGGAATTTTTCACCGCACTTTTGCGTTTCAACCGACACGCCGGTTAAATCCGTCTGGTTTGCCAGTAGGCTTTTTGCCAATAAGGGCTGTTCATGGAAGAATAAATCACTCCGCCTTTGGTTGAGGCGTGCAGAAATTTATCGTCCTTCACATAAATCCCCACATGATAACCGTTCGGGCCGCGGCCGGTTTTGAAAAACACTAAATCGCCGGTCTGAATTTCGCTTTTGCTGATTTTGGTGCCGTAGTTCGCCTGTTCTCTGGTCGAGCGCGGTAGGCGGATGCCGAAACGGTCAAGAAAAGTGGTTTGCACAAAACCGGAACAATCCACGCCACGGCGGCTTTGCCCGCCCAGCATGTAAGGCGTTCCCGCCCATTCGTACTGCTGTTCGCTTAATAGTGCGATCACCATAATCGGATCATCCAGCTGACCTTGATAATCAATGGACGAATAACGGGGAGCGGAGCCGGAACACGCGGCTAAAAAGGCAATGCAGCCTGTTATGAAAAGAGATTTAACTAAACGCATTGAGTTTCCCTGCCAACGATATAATGAAAAGCTATCCGCACATTACGGATAGCTTATGAAAGGAGATTAGTTTTTCGGTTTGGTTTTTTCTACTCTGTTGCGCAGTTTCTGACCGGGTTTGAACACGACGACCCGGCGTGCGGAAACTGGCACACTTTCCCCGGTTTTCGGATTACGCCCGGGACGTGAGGATTTATCTCTCAGCTCAAAATTACCGAAACCGGATAATTTGACATCCCGTCCGCTTTCCAATGCCACACGGATTTCCTCAAAAAAACTTTCAACCAATTCTTTGGCATCGCGTTTGTTTAAATTGAGTTTCTCAATTAAGCTGTCTGCGAGTTCTACTTTGGTCAGTGTCATAATCTAATCTCTCAAGTAAGCGTTAAAGCGTTGTTTCAGTTCGGATAATACAACAGAAATTACAGCATTGATATCCTTTTCTTCCAGCGTTCTTTCCGTATCCTGAATTGTCAGACTGATGGCCAGACTTTTCTTCCCTTCGGGTAAATTCGCCCCTTGATAAACATCGAATAAACCGACGTTCATCAATTGTTTTCCGCCAGCGTTACGGCACGCATCCAAAATATCGCCGGCCGGGATATCGCTATCCAGCACCACGGCAATATCGCGTTTATTGGCCGGGAAACGGGAAATTTCTTTTGCATTCGGAACATTACGTTCCGCAATCGCCGCCCATTCGATTTCAAACACAATCGGTTTACCGGATAATCCCAGTTGCTGTACGATTTTCGGATGAACCGTTCCGATAAAGCCGATTTCCTTATCGTCCAGCATAATTGCCGCCGATTGCCCCGGATGAAGCGCCGGATATGATTTTGCAACAAAACGCAGACGATTTCCAGCCTTTGTTAAGGATAAAATTCGCTCTAAATCCCCTTTCAGATCAAAGAAATCTGCATTTTCGCCTTTATGTTCCCAATGTACGGGACGTTTATCCCCGACAATCGCCGCACCGAGCATAAATTCCTGACGAACGCCGCACGGCGCATCCGCATCGGGCATAAAGCGCAATCCGCCCTCAAAAATCCGAATCCGGCTCTGCTGGCGGTTCTGATTATAAGCCATGGTGGTCAGTAAACCCGGCAACAGGGATACCCGCATAGCGGACATTTCGCGTGAAATCGGATTCGGCAGCATTAACGCTTCCTGCTCCGGATAAAGCAATTGCTGAACATCGGGATCGACAAAGCTGTAAGACACGATTTCCTGATAATCACTGTCCACAAACGCGGTACGCACACGAATCAGTTCCAGCAGATGTTCCGGAATCATTTTCATCTGCAAATGCGCCAGCGGCGCATGATTCGGAATGCTGTTATAGCCGTAAATACGCGCCACTTCTTCGATCAAATCCTCTTCGATTTCAATATCGAAACGCCAGCTGGCCGAGGTGACTGTCCAAACTTCCGCGGCATAATTCACCTCAAATCCCAAACGCCGGAAAATATCGGTCACGGTTTCCGTTTCAATATGATGACCGAGTAACGCATCTAATTTGTGACGACGTAACCGAACCTGTTTAACTTTCGGTAAATGCTCATCGCTGGTGGCTTCGCAGATTTCGCCCGCTTCACCGCCGCAAATTTGCAGCACAAGTGCGGTCGCTCTTTCCAGTGCTTTGCGCGGTAAGTCAAAATCCACACCGCGCTCAAAACGGTGGGAGGAATCCGTATGCAGACCATATTGTCTGGCTCGGCCGGTAATAGCCAGCGGTGCGAAAAATGCGGCTTCAAGAATAATATCGCGGGTATCGCCGTTTACCCCGCTGCCTTCGCCGCCGAAAATACCCGCCATTGCCAGTGGCCCGTTCTGATCGGCGATAACCAGTGTATTGGGTTGCAGTTTTGCCGTGCTGCCGTCTAGCAGCACTAGCTCTTCGCCCTCTTTCGCCATACGCACTTGAATCGGCTGAGCGACGCGAGCGGCATCAAAGGCGTGCATCGGCTGACCCAGTTCCAGCAAAATATAATTTGTAATATCTACGATCGGATCGATAGAACGAATGTCGCAGCGCCGCAGTTTCTCCGTCATCCAGACCGGCGTTTGCGCATGGACATCGACATTTTTAATCACCCGCAGCAAATAGCGCGGGCAGGCCTGCGGCGCAGAAACCTCGATCAGCGCCTTATCCGCAATGGTCGCGTTAACCGGTTCGATGGTCGGTGTTGTCACCGGCATACGGTTTACCACGCCGATTTCCCGCGCAATCCCCGCAATACTCAGACAATCGGCACGATTCGGGGTGAGGCTGATTTCAATCGCATTATCGTTCAGTTGCAGATAATCGCGTAAGTCCGTGCCGATCGGCGCATCGGCGGGTAATTCAATGATACCGCTGTGATCATCGGCAATGCCCAATTCGCGATAAGAACACAACATGCCTTCGGACGGCTGACCGCGTAATGTCGTCTTTTTGATTTTAAAATCGCCCGGTAACAACGCACCGTCAACCGCACAGGCGACTTTTAACCCCTGCCGGCAATTCGGCGCACCGCAGACGATATCCAATAATGCCGCACCGCCGACATTGACTTTGGTGACGCGCAATTTATCCGCATCCGGATGCGGCGCGCATTCCACCACTTCACCGACAACCACGCCGCTAAAATCGCCGGCCACTTTCTCTACGCCGTCAACTTCCAGCCCCAGCATGGTGATTTGTTCGCATAACTGCGCGGTGTCGATAGCCGGATTGACCCACTCACGCACCCATAATTCGCTAAATTTCATAATATTTCTCTGTCTGATTCGTTTACATTACCAAGGCGCATATTCCGCCTGTCGTTTCATTATTTAAACTGTTTTAAAAAACGCAGATCGTTTTCAAAGAACGAACGTAAATCCGTGACGTTATAACGCAGCATGGTTAAACGCTCCACCCCCATACCGACGGCAAAGCCGGCATACTGTTCCGGATCAATGCCGACATTACGCAGCACGTTCGGATGCACCATGCCGCAACCCAGCACTTCCAGCCATTTGCCGTTTTTACCTTTCACATCCACTTCGGCGGACGGCTCGGTGAACGGAAAATAGGACGGACGGAAACGCACTTCCAAATCCTCCTCAAAAAAGGCGCGCAGAAAATCATGCAACAACCCTTTTAATTCGGTAAAGTTGGCGTGTTCATCCACATAAAGCAGTTCGATTTGGTGAAACATCGGCGTATGGGTTTGGTCGTAATCGTTACGATATACCCGCCCCGGCGCCATAATGCGGATCGGCGGCCGTTGTTTTTCCATGGTACGGATTTGCACGCCGGAAGTTTGCGTTCTTAGCAGACGCTGTGCATCGAACCAGAAAGTATCGTGATCGGCGCGCGCCGGGTGATGGGCGGGAATATTCAGCGCATCAAAATTATAATAATCGGTTTCCACTTCCGGGCCGATTTCGACGGTAAAGCCCAAATTGGCAAAGAATTTCACCACTCGTTCAATGGTGATCGACACCGGGTGCAAACCGCCCAGCTCGGTTTTGCGCCCCGGCAGGCTGACGTCAATCCGCTCCTGCGCCAATTGCGCGTTCAAGGCTTCCTGTTCCCATTCGGCTTTTTTCGCATTAAATGCGTCCAGCACTTTTTGTTTCGCTTCGTTAATTTTGGCGCCGACGGCCGGACGTTCTTCCGCCGCCACATCGCGAAGCCCCTGCATTAACTGGGTAAAATGTCCTTTTTTACCGAAATATTCCACGCGAATGGCGTCCAGCGCGTCCAGACTTTTATCGTGCAGCCCGTCAATCGCCTTTTTGGCCTGTTCGGTAAGTTCTTTAAGGTTTTGCATACCTGTCCTCTGTTACGTTAAATAATTCAAAAAATGCTATCAATGATAATACTAACATGTTAAAAAATCACGCCTTTAATGCGTAGTTTGGGCGATTATTTCGCTTTTTGCGCCCTTATCGCCGCCATCACGGAAATTCGGTTAAAAAAAGCACCGCACTTCGGCATCAGACGCAGTGAAACGGGCTGTCCCTGATAGGTGAAATCCAGTCCGTAAGCATGCAGATAAGTGCGGTCGGATTTTGCTCCATTTCCGCCGTACAGCGTATCGCCCAGAATCGGACTGCCGAGGCTTTTCATGGCGACCCGCAGCTGATGGGTTTTGCCGGTTCGCGGCGATAACACGAACAGGCGCAAATTCGGCTCGCAGCTCACCGAATAAAAGCGCGTCAGCGCGGGATTTTCGCCGCGCGGGGTTAATTTCCATGCACCGCCCCGCGCCTTTACCATATCACCGCGGATTACGCCCTGTTTTTTCTTCGGTTTATGCACGGATAAGGCAAGATAGGTTTTTTGAATGGCATGTTGGGCGAATAGATGGGATAATTGCGCGGCGGAGCGGCTGTTTAAAGCCAGTATCAATAGCCCCGATGTGACTTTATCCAGACGGTGTACCAGCCACACCTGCGGCACATTAAGCTGCCGGGCAACCACTGTGGTCAGACCGATGTCACCGTCGTCTTTATGTACACTGATGCCACAGGGCTTATTAATGATGATAAAATCCGGATGGGTGTAAACTATTTCGATAGGTTGCATATGTGATTAAATAAAAGTGCGGTTAAAAAATAATGCGTTTTTCCATTGAACAGATTATACCATACATCATCCCCGCCATAATTTGGATTCTGAGCATTTCCATTACGTTGCGGTTGATTATTAAAAAACAATCGGTCTCCGCCACGTTATCCTGGCTGATGCTGATCTATCTGGTGCCGATTGTCGGCATTATCGCCTATCTGATTTTCGGCGAAATCAATCTCGGTACCCGGCGGGCAAAGGCTTTTCGCAGCCTGCTGCCTAAATTTAACCGATGGTTCGATAAGTTTGCCCAATGCCATAATCTGATCAATACGCATAATAATCTGCTGTACCGCCCGCTGTTCGATCTGGCGCACAAACGCCTGCATATTCCCTGTGTGCTGGGCAATGAACTGCATATTCTGGATACGCCGGACAGCATTATCAACAGTATTATTCAGGATATTAACGCCGCGACCCACAGCATCAATATGGTGTTTTATATTTGGTCCGACGGCGGCTTGATCAATCAGGTGCAAACGGCGCTGATTCAGGCCCGGCGCCGCGGCGTGGCAATCCGGATTCTGCTCGACAGCGTAGGCAGCCGCAGTTTTCTGAAAAGCCCGGCCTGCCGCACCCTGCGCGAACAGGGGATTGAAATCACCGAAACCCTGCATGTGAATTTACTGCGTATGTTTTTCAGCCGGATTGATTTGCGCCAGCACCGCAAAATTATCGTAATCGATAATCAATTATCCTACACCGGCAGCATGAATATGGTGGATCCGAAATACTTCAAACAGGACAGCCATGTGGGCGAATGGATCGATATTATGGTACGCATCAACGGGCCGGTTTCGCCGGTGCTGAACAGCCTGCACGCCTGGGACTGGGAAATTGAAACCGAACGCGAATTACCGCTGGCGCTGCCGGATTGCCCGTTGCTGCCGATAGACAGCGACAATTCCCATGCCGTGCAGATTCTGGCCACCGGCCCGGGCTTTCCCGATGATTTGATGGCACAATCCCTATCCCTTGCCATTTTCTCGGCGCGTAAAAGTATCACCATCACCTCGCCTTACTTCGTTCCCAGCCACAGCATCGCCGAGGCGTTGCAGATTGCCGCCTTGCGCGGCGTGGAAGTGACGCTGATTCTGCCGGAAAAAAACGATTCGGTCATGGTCGGCTGGGCAAGCCGCACATTTTTTGAAGATTTAATGGCGGCCGGCGTGAAAATTTATAAATTCAGAACAGGCTTGCTGCATACAAAAAGCATACTGATCGATAATCGGCTGGCATTAGTCGGTACCGTAAATATGGATATGCGCAGTTTTCTGTTGAATTTTGAAGTCACCATGGTGGTGGAAGATCTGGCCTTTGCCAATGAAATCACCGTATTGCATGAAAATTATCTGCGCAATTCGGTGGCGCTGGATTATGCCGCCTGGAAAACCCGCCCGGTTTATCACCGCATTATTGAGCGCCTGTTTTTCCTGTTCAGCCCGTTGCTGTAACGGCGTTAAGAAACGGGCGATCCCATAAGGCCGCCCGTCATGGTTACCGCATCGCCAAAAATGCCCCGACGGTATGAAAAGAGCCGAATATCAGCACGGTATCTTTCGGCTGCGCATGTTCCAGCGCACGTTTCACCCCTTGCGCCACACTGTCGGCGCTTTCTCCCGCAACGGGTTGCTGCTGTGACTGCGCGGTCTGTTGCAACGTCACAAATAATGCCTCGCCGCGTTGTCCTCGTTCGCCGTCCAAACTCACACAATACCAATAATCGATCAGCGACAACAACGGCGCCACGACGCCGGCGGCATCTTTATCTTTCAGAATGCCGCACACCGCAATGATTCTGCCGTCTGTTTCGGCGTGAAGTGCGGTCAGTTTTTGCGCTAAATAACGTGCGGCATGGGGATTGTGCCCGACATCGATAATCACACGCGGTAATGCGGCCGGCGGTTTCGCGACGCTTTTTGCCAACATCTGCCGGTTTTCCGCCGCTAGCGTCTGAAAGCGTCCGGTTAATTCCACCTGCGATAAGGCCTGCCGAATATGCGCCGGCGAAATCGCAAAGGGCAAATGCCCTATCGCCGCCAACGCCGTTGCCGCATTAGCCACAGGAATCTGCGGAAACGGCAGATTTTCCCACCGCACTTTTTTATCCTGCCAGCACCAGCTTTCATCTTGCAGCGTAAAGCGCCAGTCCTGATCGCGACAGGACAGCAGACAGCCCAGGCGATGCGCCTGTTCAAGCATGGAGGCCGGAATATCCGGCTCACCGATAATCACCGGTTTGCCGGCCCGGAAAATACCGGCTTTTTCAAAACCGATTTGTTCGCGCGTCGAACCGAGGAAATCCGTGTGATCAATATCAATACTGGTAATCAGCGCGATATTGCTGTCAACGATATTGGTGGCATCCAGCCGACCGCCCAGCCCCACTTCCAGAATCACAACATCAAGCGCCGCTTGCTTAAACAAATGCAGCGCGGATAAGGTGCTGAACTCGAAATAAGTTAAGGATTCGGTTTTATGCCGTTCGATAAAAGCAAAGGAACGGCAATGCGCCGCATCGTCCAGTTCGCGGTTTTGAATCCGCACCCGTTCGTTGTAACGGATTAAATGCGGCGACGAATAAACGCCGACGCGATACCCGGCATTCAGCAGCACGGTTTCCAGCAAACGGCAGGTGGTGCCTTTACCGTTGGTGCCGCCGACGGTGATCACGAAAGGTGCGGGATGCAATAAATCCAGCGCCCGGGCAACCGCCGTAATGCGCGCAAGTCCCAGATCAATGGTTTTAAAATGACTGTGTTCTAAATAAGAAAGCCACTCCTGAAGGGTCGAAGTGGCGGTTAATCGGCTATTGGGATTATTCATGTTCGGCAACGAGAGGCTGTTCCACTAATTCCGCTTCCACGAAAGGCGACGGTTTATTGCACAGTTTGCTTAATAAACTGGCCAGCGTTTCGCGCATATCGGCACGCTTGACGATCATATCAATGGCGCCTTTTTCCAGCAAAAACTCTGAACGCTGGAAGCCTTCCGGCAATTTTTCCCGCACGGTCTGCTCAATCACGCGCGGACCGGCAAACCCGATTAAGGCTTTCGGCTCCGCGATATTGATATCGCCCAGCATGGCAAAACTGGCGGATACGCCGCCCAGCGTCGGATCGGTTAACACGGAAATAAACGGCACGCCTTTTTCGCGCATTTTCGCCAGCACGGCGCTGGTTTTCGCCATCTGCATTAACGAGATCAGCGCTTCCTGCATCCGCGCCCCACCGCTGGCGGAAAAACAAATGAAGGGACAGTTTTCCGCCATAGCTTTTTCTGCCGCTTTGACGAATTTGGCGCCGACCACCGATCCCATAGAACCGCCCATAAAACTGAAATTCGACGCCGCCGCCACAACCGGCATGCCGTATAAGGTGCCGAATACCGAAATCAGCGCATCTTTTTCGCCGGTTTCTTTTTGCGCGGCGGAAATGCGGTCTTTATATTTTTTCAAATCTTTGAATTTCAGCACATCTTTCGGTTCCAGCTCGGCGGCAAGTTCCTGTACGCTGTCTTTATCCAGCAGCGCCAGAAGACGCTCGCGCGCATCGATTCGCATATGATGTCCGCATTTCGGGCAGACTTCCAGATTGCGCTTTAATTCGTCACGATATAACACCTGTTCGCAGGCCGTGCATTTTGTCCACACGCCCTCCGGCACATTCGCTCTGCGCGATGAAGACGAGGTGTTTTTGCTAAAAATTCTATCAATCCAGCTCATGTTTAACCTTTTTTATCCGAGGAAAATTGCGGCTATTACACCATAATTCGACCGAATATGCCAGCGCTAAAGGTCTGACATGACTACCAAAGTTCATCTTCCAGATACAGCGGCCCTAAGCGCGTCCGCGGCAAGGCGAAACGCTCGGGATAACGCACATTGACCAAATATAATCCCGCCGCTTTTGCGGTCGGTGCGGCTAAAGTGCGGTCTTTTTCGGCCAATAATTCGGCCATCCAGCTCACCGGCCGGTTCTGACAGCCGATTTCAAGCAAACTGCCGACGATATTACGCACCATATGATGCACGAACGCATTGGCCTGAATATCAATCACAATATACTCGGCGCGGCGAACCACATGCAAATGATGCACATTGCGCCACGGGGTATGCGACTGACATTGTGCCGCACGAAATGCGGAAAAGTCATGCTCGCCCAGTAAAGCCTGCCCGGCTTCGTGCATCAGACGATGATCCAGCGGCGCCGGGTAATGGGTAACGCCGTCGGGCAAAATGGCGCTGCGCAATTTATGGTTATAAATCAAATAGCGATAACGGCGTGCCGTAGCACTGAAACGCGCGTGAAAATCGTCGTCCACCCGCTTTGCCCATGTCACGGCAATATCGTCGGGCAAATTGGCGTTGACACCGAAACACCAGGCTTTTTCCGGCCGCTCGGCGCCGGTTTCGAAATGAATCACCTGTCCGCTGGCATGTACGCCGGAATCGGTACGCCCGGCGCAGAAAACCGCGCACTCTTCATTGGCGACGAACGCAATGGCTTTTTCCAGTTCGGCCTGCACGCTGGCGACCTTTTCCTGCCGCTGCCAGCCGAAATAATGTTTGCCGTTATAGGCGATGCCGAGCGCGATTTTCATATTCTGAGTCCTGTCCGTTGATCGAATCGCGCTATTATAGGGTAAATTTCCGATTTATAGAATGAAGCCGGGATGATATTATGACCGGCATTCATTAACTGCATAAAAGGTGAACGAATGAAAATCGGTTTGGTTCTGGAAGGCGGCGGAATGCGCGGCATGTTTACCGCCGGCGTGCTGGATGTCTTGATGGATGAAAATATCCGGGTTGACGGTATCGTTAGTGTGTCCGCCGGTGCGCTGTTCGGCGCCAATTATCCCTCCTGCCAGCGCGGGCGGGCGATTCGTTATAATCTGAAATATCTCAATGACAAGCGTTACCTCGGATTGCACAGCCTGCTGACGACCGGCAATATCATTAATAAAGAATTCGCCTTTTATCAGGTGCCGATGACGCTGGATCCCTTTGATAACGCGGCATTTAAAGCCTCTGCGACGGATTTTTATGTTACCCTGACCAATGTGGAAAGCGGGCGGGCGGAATATGTTCGGATCACCGATGTGTTTGCTCAAATGGAGCTGCTGCGTGCCACTTCCGCCATGCCGTTCGTCTCGAAAATGATCGAGATTGACGGCAAAAAATATCTGGACGGCGGCATTGCCGACAGTATCCCGTTGCAGAAATGCCTTGATTTGGGCTATGAGAAAATTCTTGTGGTGCTGACCCGCCCGCTCGATTACCGTAAAACGGCGGCCAACCCTTATCTGATTAAAGCGTGCTATCGCCGTTATCCGAATCTGGTCGAAACCTTAATCCGCCGGCATCAGGATTATAATCGTCAGGTGGAGGAAATTATCCGTTTGCAGCAGCAAAACCGGATTTTTGTTATCCGCCCGTCTCAGGCGCTGTCCATCGGCCGCATTGAAAGAAATCCCGACAAAATTCAGGCGATGTATGATCTGGGCATTACTGATGCAACGCGAGAACTGGAAAACCTGAAACGCTATGTAAATCAGCCGGTTTAACGCTGTCCGGCAAGCATAAAGTGCGGTCGTTTTGCGGCCGGTTTTTAACATCGGAAAACGGTTGATTATGCACCGCACTTTATTCTTTCCGTTTACGCGCCGAACCGCATTGATTCCGCCGTTACCATTGTTGTCCGACACAATATTGAATCGATCAAAAAAACATTCTTCTTTTTGGGGTTTTGTGTTAAATTTTTGTTAAGTTTAAACCCAATACTTTTATTACGCAGGATGTGACACGCTTATTGACTTAACCACGAGGAGGACGATATGTCACCGACCCCAACCACACGGACATTTTTCGGGCATCCGTTTCAACTGGGCAAGCTGTTTCAGATTGAATTATGGGAACGCTTTTCTTTTTATGGCATGCAAGCCATCTTAATGATGTACCTTTACTACCAAACCACAAGCGGCGGGCTGAACATTGATAAAACCGTGGCCGGCGGCATTGTCGGCGCCTATGGCGGCAGTATTTATTTAGCCACGATTCTGGGCGGCTGGCTGTCGGATCGCTTAATCGGCGCGGAACGCACCTTGTTTTGGTCGGGTGTGGTGGTGATGTCCGGTCATATTGCGCTGGCGCTGCTGCCCGATTTCGTCGGCTTAGTTGCCGGTTTGGTATTGATCGCTTTCGGCAGCGGCGGGGTAAAAGCCTCGGCAAGCTCTATGGTCGGACAGCTTTATGAAAGCCGAGAGACCCGCCACCTGCGCGATGCCGGTTTTTCCATTTTTTATATCGCCATTAATATCGGTGCGCTGCTGGGGCCGTTGCTGACGGGTCTGCTGCAAAGCAATATCGGTTTCCATTATGGTTTCGGAGCCGCCGCGGTGGGCATGGCGTTCGGTTTATGGCAATACAGCCGCGGCCGAAAATTCCTGCCGAAAACCCCTGCTCCCTTCCCTTTGCAATCCCATGAAAAACCGACTCTCTTCCGCTTCACCTTGCTGGGGTTGGTCGTGTTCGCCTTAGCCATTGCCCTTGGCTGGCTGCATTTCGGTAATTTTAAATCCGTGCTTTTGGCGGTGGTTATCCTGCTTTCCGTGTATTACTTTACCCGTCTGCTGACAGGCAAACACAGCACCGCTACGCAGAAAAAATATATTCAGGCGTATCTGCCGCTGTTTTTAACCTCCTGCATTTTCTGGGCATTATGGTTTCAGTTTTATACCGTGATCACCATTTATATCGATGAAACGGCAAAGGCGCAGCGTATGCTCGGTAGCTTTGAAATTCCGGTGGCGTGGTTTAGTGCTTTGCAGGGTTTCTGGGTGATTATATTCTCCGGTTTACTGGCGAGTTTATGGATGAAAATGGGCAAACAGCAGCCGAAAACACCGGATAAATTTGCTTACGGCTTAATTATTGTCGGCGTATTTTATCTGCTGTATATGCCGTTTTTGGGCGACAGTGTGATGCCGTTGATCATTATCGCGCTGTCGATCATTGTGCTCACCCTTGCCGAGCTGCTGATTTCGCCGATTTCCCTGTCGTTTGCCACCAAAATCACCCCGCCGCATTTTAAAACCCAAATGGTCGCCTTGAATTTTTTGTCGTTGTCTATCGGCTTCACGTTAGGCGGTCTGATTTTCGAGTGGTTTTATCACGCCGACAAACTGTTGCATTTTTATGGTCTGCTCGGCGCTATCGGCATCGGCTGCGGCGTATTGCTACTTGTGTTCACCAATAACTTAAACCGCATGCTCAGCGGTATCGACTGATTCGGAGGAATTATGACAAATCAACATTCACCGCTTGCCCGATTGCGGCAAGCCATGCAGCAACAGCAACTTGACGGCTGGATCGCACCGTCCGCCGACCCGCATCTTTCGGAATATCTGCCCGAACACTGGCAGGCTCGTCGCTGGCTATCCGGCTTTACCGGCTCGGTCGGCACGCTGGCGGTCACCGCCACACAGGCCAGTTTATGGGTGGACAGCCGCTACTGGGAACAGGCGGCACAACAACTGAACGGCAGCGGCATTACCCTCGGCAAACTGGGTACGGGGCAAACCCATATCGACTGGCTGACACAAGCGCTTCCCGCCAATGCCGTGGTCGGTATCGCCGCCGACGGGCTGTCGTTATCCGCCCGACGCCAGCTTGAACAGGCTTTTGCCGCCAGATCAATCAGATTATGTACCTCACGGGATCTTATCGCCGACATCTGGCAGGATCGTCCGCCGCTGCCCACCAACCCGGTTTATCCCCATGCCGCCGAATTTGTGGTGCAATCCGGCGCGGAAAAGCTGGCGAAAATCCGCGCGGTGATGCAGGAAAAAGGGGCAAACGCACATTTAATTTCAAGCCTTGACGATATTGCCTGGCTGACCAATCTACGCGGCAGCGACGTACCTTATAACCCGGTTTTTCTGGCTCATCTGCTGATTGAAGAACACAACGCCACGCTGTTTATTGATCAACGCAAACTGAACGAGCCATGTTCGGCGCTGCTGGATGACGCCGGCATTCAGGTGGCGGATTATCACGCCGTTACCGACAGCCTCGCGCAGCTGCACGGCGCGTTATTGCTTGACCCGAATAAAGTGGCAATCAGCACGCTGGCGACACTGCCCGCGCACGTTAAGCTGATTGAAGCGATTAACCCCAGCACTTGTTTCAAAGCAATGAAATCCGCACAGGAAATCGCCTTTATCCGTCAGGCTATGCTTGAGGACGGTGTGGCGCTGGCGGGCTTTTTTGCCGAATTCGAACATATGATGGCACAACACCGCACACTGACGGAGCTGGATATCAGCGAAATGCTGATTAAACACCGCTCACAGCGACCGCACTATATTTCACCGAGTTTCAACACCATCGCCGGTTTTAACGCCAACGCGGCGCTGCCCCACTATTCCGCCACGCCCGAACATGCCAGCAAAATCGAGGGCAACGGCGTATTGCTGATCGATTCCGGCGCGCAGTATCACTGCGGCACGACCGACATCACCCGCGTGGTTGCCGTCGGTGAAGTCAGCGATGCACAGAAACGGGATTTCACTTATGTACTGAAAGCCCATATTGCGCTGGCGCAGGCGGTATTTCCCGACGGTATTTTAGCGCCGATGCTGGATGCCATCTGCCGCCAACCGTTATGGCAAGCGCAGCGCGAATACGGCCACGGCACCGGACACGGCGTCGGCTATTGCCTGAACGTTCATGAAGGCCCGCAGGTTATCTCCTATCACGCCGCACCGCAGCCGCAACACGCCATGCGGGCCGGAATGCTTACTTCCAACGAACCGGGCTTATACCGCCCGAACCGCTGGGGCATCCGCATCGAAAATCTGGTAGTCAATCAACCGGTCGCCCATGCGCAGGAAAGCGAGTTCGGCCAATTTCTTTGTTTTGAAACCGTCACGCTGTGCCCGATTGACACCCGATTAATCGATAAATCGCTGTTAAATCAAAATGAAATCGACTGGCTGAATGATTATCACCGCGCTGTACGCGACAAACTCGCCGCGCACTGTGAAGGTGAGGCAAAAGACTGGCTGTTAAAAAATACCGCAGCACTTTGAACTATCAGGCCGTCAGGCTAAACCGCATACACCCGCCCCTGCGCCGGAAAAATAACAAAAGTGCGGTCGGAATTCAGTGTATTTTTCAGTTGAAAAACATGCCGAAATCCGACCGCACTTTTTGCATTACTCGGTGAATTAAACGATTTTGATGTGGTTATCTGCAATCAGCCTTTGCCGGAAGAATTTTCCGTTGCATCGCAGTTGCAGGTTATGGTGTAACATAAAATCCCTGCACGGAATACAGGGATTTTACGCGCGAAGTTACTCCGCCAGATAGCGTTTAATCTGTTCGCCGCCCAAATGTCCCGGAATGGTTTTCGTGACATTCAGCGAGCCGTCCAGAATCAGATTGGTCGGGTAGCCGCGGACTTTGGCGCGTTTTATGACTTCGCCCTCTTCGTCCAGCAGCACGACAATATTTTTGTAATCCAATCCTTTGTACCATTCGATAAACTCGGCGCGCGGTTTTTCGCCTTTATGCCCCGGCGAGACGATGGTGATGATCGGGAAATCTTCACCGGCTTCAGCGCTGAGGGCATTAATTTCAGCTAAGCCCGCCAGACAAATCGGACACCAGGATGCCCACATTTTGACATAGGTTTTCTTACCCTGATAGGCATCCAGCGTTACGCTACGGTTATCAAGATCTTTAAATGTAATCCCTTTCAAATTCACTTCTCCTGCGGCAAATACATTAACACTGAACAGTAATACCATCAGAGCGACTATTTTTTTCATGTTTATTTCTCCTTTTATTACATTACGATGTGCAGATTATTGGTGATTAATAACACGCCCATCAGAATAATCAATATTCCGCCGATAATTTTAAATTTGGTCAGATGTTTATTCAGCGCTTTGGTTCTTTTCAATAAACTGTCGGAGAAGAACGAAAAGAGCATAAACGGTGTCGCCAATCCCAAAACATAAACCAGCATCATGCCTGCACCGTATAAGGCCGAACCTTCATCACCGGATAAGGCCAGTACGGCGGCTAAAATCGGGCCGATACAAGGTGTCCAGCCCAGACTGAAGGTGAGTCCCAAAACAAACGCCTGTAGCGCCGCACTTTTATTATCCGTTTTGATCTCAACCAGCTTGGTTTGTTCCAGCACACCGATTTTTAAAATCCCCAGCTGATGTACGCCGAGTATAATCACAATAATTCCCGCCACAATTCTGGCGGTATCATTAAATAAGAGATCACTTAAAAATCCGAAGCTGAATCCCAGCCCGATAAATGTCAGCGATAAACCCAGTATAAACAGTAAGGTGTTTAATATTTTCCGCCCGCCTTTGCTCAGAATACCGAAATAAATCGGGACGATCGGGAAAATACAGGGCGATAAAAACGATGCCAGCCCGGCTAAAAAAACGCTGCCGACTAATAAATTCTGATCGAACATCTTATTTTCCCTTCACCAGATTGATTAAATAACCGTAATTCTGCGCTTCCATGTGATCCAGCGGAATAAATTTAATCGAAGCGCTGTTGATGCAATAACGCAATCCGCCTTTTTCTTTCGGGCCGTCGTTAAACACATGTCCCAGATGCGCTTTGCCGCTGCGGCTTAATACTTCGGTTCTCAGCATATTGAAGCTGGTGTCCTCGGCATAAGTCACCACCTCATCAACAATCGGTTTGGTAAAGCTCGGCCAGCCGCAGCCCGATTCGAATTTATCCGCCGAAGAAAACAGCGGTTCGCCGGTGGTAATATCCACATAAATGCCGGGCTCAAAATTATCCCAATAATCATTACTGAACGAATGTTCGGTATTTTTATGTTGCGTGACGCTGTATTGCAACGGAGTAAGTTTGGCTTTTAACTCGGCATCGCTCGGTTTCGGATAATCCTGCGGGTCAATAATCACATGATTTGCCTGTTCGAGATCAATATGGCAGTAACCGTTCGGATTTTTCTTTAAATAATCCTGATGATAATCTTCCGCCAGAATATAATGTTTTAACGGCTCGACTTCGATCTGAACCTTATCTTTATATTTCGCCTGCAATGCGTTAATTGCGGCTGAAATCACCGCTTTATCCTGCTCGTTCTGATAATAAATGCCGGTGCGGTATTGTCTGCCGCGATCATTACCCTGCTTATTGACACTGGTCGGATCAATCACCTGAAAATAATATTTCAACAATTTGTCCAATGAGATTTTATTGGCATCATAGGTCACATGCACGGTTTCGGCATGATCGGTCTGACCGATAATCCGATATGCGGTTTGTGCCGTTTTACCGTTGGCATACCCGGATGTGGCGTCTTTTACCCCATAGATTTTTTCCATATAGGCTTCAATGCCCCAGAAACAGCCGCCGGCTAAATAAATATCGCGGATATCTTCTTTTTGATTTTCGCTGGTTTTTGTCATCGTATTCACCCTGTCTGAATGCGTTTCATTTGCCATGGCCGGGGAATGCAACACCACGGCCGACACCAATAATAAAAACAGTTTATTGTATTTCATGATGTTCTCCTTTTATTACAACGCCTATCGTTATGAACGGCGGCCCGGCTACGACCGCCGTTAACGGTTAAAACTGCGAACAGTTATATATTATTTTGTTACATCTTTTTTCCGTTCATGTCCTCCTTTTTCATATCTCCTTTTTTCATTTCCTCCTTTTTCATCTCCTCTTTTTTCATGTCTCCTTTTTTCATCTTCATCTCATCTTCCTGCATGGAGGACTTTTTCATATGATCGGATTTCATTTCCGATTTCATCATGTTATCCTTTTCCATCTGTTGCGGCTGCATCATCGTATTTTCCGGCATATGCGCCTGCTTCATATCGGCGGCGTTCACGCTGACGGCGGCAACAGACAATAAACCGGCAAAACTTAAGACTTTTAAAGTGTGCATTAAAGATTTCATCATTTTTCCTTTTAATTTATGTTAATTGCGTTTTATGAAAGAATACCCTTCACATTATCATTAGTCGGAGAAGTCTTAAAATGCTGACAAAAAAAATGACAAATTTTTAAAAAAATTATAACTATATGATAATCAATGAAATTAATTCCGGTTTTTCGGCACAGCAACTCGCAGATATTCGAGATCAAATGTTAAAATTCACCCGGCTTCAGCTACGGGACAACAATCTGGCGGAAGATCTCGTCCAGGAAGCGTTACTCAGTGCGGTCAAAAATATTGATAAATTTAAACGTCAGGCCGCGTTAAAAACCTGGGTTTTCGCCATTCTGAAAAATAAAATTATGGATTATTTACGCCAAAAAGATCGGTTTGTAGTAGAAAGTGATCTGGATTTTAGCGAAGAAACCAATCATTTTTTTGATTATCACGGTCATTGGAAAGCGGAATACTGCCCGACGGACTGGCAGGAAAGCGAAATTTATTCGCAGGAATTCTGGCAGCTGTTTGAAGTCTGTCTGACCCACCTGCCGGCACGCCAGGGGCGCGTTTTTATGATGCGTGAGTATTTGGAATTTTCCTCTGACGAAATTTGCCATACGGTCAATATCAGCAGGGAAAACCTACACACATTGCTTTATCGGGCGCGATTGCAGCTACAGCATTGCTTATCCGGAACACTTCGTCAGGGAGAATAATATGAATTGCCGGCAAGTCACTAAATTAATTTCCGATTCGAGAGAACGAACGCTTAATCTACAGGAAAAAATCGGGATGAAAGCCCATCTGCTATTCTGTCCGCATTGCCGTAACTTCCAGCAACATTGCAAACAAATCAATAAGCTGATGAAACAGTTTGCGGATAAGTAAACGGAGAAATAAAAAAGCACTTCGGCATGCCACGCGAAGTGCTTTTATCGCTTAAAACGAATTAAGCGCGTTTGAAGTCGATATGTACCAGTTTAGGTTTGAACGGATGACGCTGCATCGCCTGTACTTTCACTGCCACATCTTTACCGTCGATCACTAATGTGATGACTTCCGAGTAGAACGCATCGTGTTCTTGTGCGTTGTTTAATTCATCGTGGTTTAATACGATAGAAACCGGTGCTTCGGTTCCGCCATACACGATTGCCGGAATTTGACCGTTGTGACGCAGGCGGCGGCTCGCACCCTTACCTTGCGCCGTACGAACTTCAGCGTTAAATTTAAATGCCATAATAATGTTCTCTTAAAATAAAAAATTAATCTTAAAAAACCGCAGGCGACCCAGCGATTTTCCATATTCCGCCCAAAGAATCACTTTGAGGTCGCGTATTGTAATCAATTTGTTGCATTAAATCAAATAAAATCATTCATTTAATTCGTTTTAAGGGCAAATTTTTTATAGCCATTTGCATATAAAACAAGCTACAATGACAAACTTAATTTATAAGTTGTTCTGTTAATTAAAGATACGGGATTTACAATGGAATTTTTGATTAATTTTTTCACCGATTACGGTTATTTCGCTGTACTTTTTGTTTTGATTATCTGCGGCTTCGGCGCACCGATTCCGGAAGACATTACCTTGGTATCGGGCGGGGTGATTTCCGGGCTGGGCTATACCGATCCGCACATCATGGTATTGGTCAGTATGTTGGGGGTACTGATCGGCGACAGCACAATGTACTGGCTCGGCCGGATTTACGGCGTCAAAATTCTGCGTTTCCGCCCCGTGCGTAAAATCCTGACCCTGAAACGGTTAAAAATGGTTCGCACGCAATTCGATAAATACGGCAACCGCGTATTATTCACCGCCCGCTTTCTGCCGGGATTAAGAGCGCCGATTTATATGGTTTCCGGCATTACCCGGCGGGTAAGTTTTTTACGTTTTGTGTTGATCGATTTTTTTGCCGCCATTATTTCGGTACCGATTTGGGTGTATTTGGGGCATTTCGGCGCCAGCAATCTGGATTGGCTGCACGCCCAAATTAAAAAAGGACAAATTGCCATTTATATTATTATTGCCGCGTTGGTGCTGTTTTTATTCTGGAAATGGAAAAAAAGTAAAAAACAGAACACCGCTTCCGATTAAGCCGTCGATGACATAACAAAGTGCGGTCAAAAATCGTTATTTTTTTGACCGCACTTTTTGTTTGTCGGATTAGGTTCACAAAAACGATATCGGGTATTAATCGAATTCTAACGGTTTGATTTTCCAGATTTTCTCCGCATATTCCGCGATGGTTCGGTCAGAGGAGAAGAAACTCATATTCACGATATTTTGCAGCGCGCTGTCAACCCATGCCGCCTGATCCCGATATTTTTCATCTACCGCTTGCTGCGCCTCGACATAACTGCGGAAATCCGCAAATGCCTGATAATAATCATAAGAACGCAATGAATTCAATAAATCGTGATAACGATGCGGTTCTTTGGCGGAAAAACGTCCGGCGTAAATCTGATCGATTACCGTGCGCAGCTGTTCGTCCTGCTGATAAACATCGAACGGGCTGTATCCGTTACGACGTAACGCTTCAACCTGCTCCACCGTATTTCCGAAAATAAAGATATTGTCTTTTCCTACATTAGCCAGAATTTCCACGTTTGCGCCGTCTAACGTACCCAGCGTCAGCGCACCGTTTAAGGCGAATTTCATGTTGCTGGTACCGGAGGCCTCCGTTCCCGCCAGGGAAATCTGTTCGGAAATATCCGCAGCCGGAATAATCAGTTGAGCAAGACTTACGCTGTAATTAGGAATAAACACGACTTTCAGACGCCCTTGCAGACGTTCGTCCCGGTTGATCACGTTCGCGACATCGTTAATCAGGTGAATCGTCTGTTTTGCGGCATAATAAGCCGATGCGGCTTTACCCGCCAGAATAAATACCCGCGGCGTCCAGTCTTTTTCCGGATGGGCGAGCATGTCGTTGTAGCGCGCCACAATATGCAGTACGTTTAAGATCTGACGTTTATATTCGTGAATACGTTTTACCTGTACGTCAAACAACGCATCCGGATTCAGCTCAATACCCAGTTTTTTCTTCACATAATCCGCCAGACGGACTTTATTGGCCCGTTTAATTTGAGGAATGGCGTTTTTCAGTTCCGGTTCATTAATATGCGCCTTTAAATTTTCCAGTTGGGATAAATCACGGCGCCATTGATTGCCGATATAGCGGTCGAACAGGGCGGATAAATCCGGATTCGCAACGGCAATCCAGCGGCGCGGCGTAATGCCGTTGGTCACGTTGGTGAAACGTTCGGGATAAATCCGCGCAAAATCGGCAAAGGTTGAGGTGACCATTAAATCGGAATGAATCGCCGCCACGCCGTTGACTTTGTGTGAACCCACAACGGACAGCCAACCCATGCGCACTTTGCGCCAATCCCCTTCTTCAATCAAAGAGACGCGGCGAATAAAATCCTGATCGGTGGTGACATATGTTCTGACATATTCTAAGAAATAGTCGTTAATCTCAAAGATAATCTGTAAATGCCGCGGCAGAATTTTAGCCATCATTTCCACCGGCCAGGTTTCCAGCGCTTCCGACATTAACGTATGGCAGGTATAAGAGAAAATCCGGCGGCACATATCCCAAGCGGTCTGCCAGCCGTAGCCTTCCTGATCCACTAAGATATACATCAATTCGGGAATCGCCAGTGCCGGGTGGGTATCATTCAGATGAATCGCCACTTTATCGGCAAGATTTTCCACCGAGCCGTGGGTGCGTTTATGCCGTTTGATAATATCCTGCAATGAAGCGGAAACCAGAAAATATTCCTGACGCAGCCGTAATTCGCGGCCGGCCCAGGTGGAATCGTCCGGGTACAGCACGCGTGACACGTTTTCGATGGCGGAACGCTGTTCCACCGCGCCGAAATAATCGCCTTTATTGAAATTATCCAGACTGAAGGTGTCACCGGCATGGGCGCTCCACAAACGTAAGGTGGCCGCGCTGTTATTACCGTAGCCCGGGATCATTTGATCGTAAGCCAGTGCGGTCACTTCTTCGCTGCTATGCCAGATACATTTTTTACCTTCAAAATAAATGTGTCCGCCGAAACGGATTGGAAAGCGTTTGGACGGGCGGATAAATTCCCACGGCATGCCTTTTTCCAACCAAGTGTCCGGTTTTTCGATCTGGCGGCCGTCTTCAATCTGTTGGCGGAACATGCCGTATTCATAGCGAATGCCGTATCCGATGCCGGGAATGCCTAAGGTGGCGATGGAATCCATAAAACAGGCGGCTAAACGGCCTAAACCGCCGTTCCCCAGCCCCGGATCCACTTCTTTTTCCAGCACATCTTCCAAAGAAACGTTCAATGCCGCCAGCGCCTCTTTAGCCAGCTCATACACGCCTTCTGCGATCAGGGCGTTAGACAGGGTTCGTCCCATCAGAAATTCCATGGATAAATAATACACCCGGCGGGTTTGCTCATGTCTGGACTGGCGAGCCGTTGAGATCCAGCCTTCGGTGACTAAATCGCGCACCGCATACAATGTTGCGTTTAACCAGTCGCGCTGGCTGGCTTCCTGAGGTGAACGGCCGATAGAAAAGATTAATTTATAGACAATCGCATGTTTAAGGGATTCGGTTGAATGCTGTGGTTGATCATAGAAAAATGGAAAATCAATATTATCGATTACCATAATGTAGATTGCTCCTAGTTGCTATTAATAAAAAATGGCGTATTTTTATCCATTACGAACAAAAATACAACAAAAATTACGCTTATTTACACAGGTGATAATAATCAGGGCAGTCTGCGCTGCCCTGTTTTGCATTAATTTGATAAAAGAGACTGATATAAATCCCGGTAATGCGCCGCGGAACTGTGCCAGCTAAAATCCTGTTCCATGGCGACGGTTCTGACACTAAACCATAACCGTTGTTTTTGCCATAACGCAAAGGCGTTACTGATCGCCTGAGACAACGCCGCGCTATCCGCCGCCTGAAAAACAAAACCGGTAGCCCGCCGGGCTTTAATATTTTCTGAGGTGCTGTCAACTACCGTATCGGCTAAGCCGCCGGTTGCACGGACAAGCGGTAAGGTACCGTATTTCAGCCCGTATAGCTGAGTTAAACCGCAAGGTTCAAATCGGCTCGGCACTAAAATGACATCACCGCCGGCGATAATCAAGTGCGATAAGGCTTCATCATAACCGATTTTCACCGCAATATGCTGCGGATATTGCTGCGCCAACCGCTGAACGCCTTCTTCCAAGTGCGGTGCGCCCGAGCCGAGAATCACCAGCTGACCGCCCTGTTTAACGATCGTTTCGGCACTGTCAATCAACAGATCGACGCCTTTCTGTTCCGTTAAACGGGTAACCATCACGAAAAGCAGCGCATTCGGCTGCTGAGGCAAATTAAAGTAACTCTGTAACTTTGCTTTGTTTTTGCGTTTTCCGGCCATGGATTTTAGTTTGTAATGATCCTCAATATAATCATCACTGCTCGGGTGCCAGATGTGCGCATCGACGCCGTTCAGAATTCCGCTTAAACGTCCTTCGCGGTACAACGCGGCTAATAATCCCTGCAAACCGTAACCGAATTCCGGCGTAGTAATTTCTTTGGCATAAGTCGGACTGACCGCCGTGACCGCATCGGAATAGTACAGACCGGCTTTCAGATAGGAAATCTGACCGTACAGCTCCAAACCGTTTACATCAAACATGTCGGCCGGCAGCCCCAGCTCGAATAAATGATGATAGGCAAACTGTCCCTGATAAGCCAAATTATGAATGGTAAAAACGGATTTCGCCGGTCGTCCTTTATTAAACAAATAAGCGCTGGCCAAGCCGGCATGCCAGTCATGAGCGTGCACGATTTCAGCCCGCCACCAGGCGTCAAGACCGCAGGCCAGTTCGGCGCCAATCCGCCCCAGTAAGGCAAAACGCTTATAATTATCGGCATAATCGTTATACCATTGATCATGATAGGGATTGCCTGCGCGGGCATATAAGTGCGGTGCGTCAATTAAATAAATTCCAACGCCCTTATAATCGCCGTAACGCAAAATAACATGACCGGCGAACCCGTCATCAAATTCCGCCACCACCGCCGTATTCAAAATACCGGCCGAAATCGCCGGATATGCCGGAATCAAAATACGGCTGTCAATGCCGATATCCTGCTGCGCGAAGGGCAACGCCCCCATAACATCCGCCAGTCCGCCGGTTTTCAGTAACGGATACAACTCTGAACAAACGTGTAATACTCTCATTTAATTTCATCTTCCTTAAAACAATCATCATACGGTGCGAAATCACACCGTATTCGATAAATCGGTGGTTAGTCCAAATGCGACTCTGACGCCACGGCTTCACCGTTCAGTTTTTTCAGCATGGATTCCGTTACCAATACGACGCCTCCTTTGCTGACGCGAAAGCGTCTGCTGTCTTCCTCCGGATCCACGCCGATTTGCATACCGTCCGGAATGACCACATGGCGGTCAATAATACAGCGTTTTAATATGCAGTTTTTGCCGACAGTCACCTGCGGCAGCACGACGCTATGATCAACGACGGAACCTTCATTGACTTTTACGCGATCAAACAGTACGGAATTACTGATTGAGGCATCAATAATCACACAACCGCCGGAAATCAACGAATTATCCACCGGTTTGACATTAGCGTTTTTATAGAAAAACTTCGATGGATAGGTTTGCACCGGATTGCCGCGGATCAGCCAACTTTGATCATAAATATCCAATTGCGGATTTTCCGAGACCAGATCAATATTAGATTGCCAGAAACTATCCAGCGTGCCGACATCGCGCCAGTAAATTTCCCCCTCGGTATTGCGTCCCATACAGGATCGGCTGAACGGATGAGCATACAACACACCGTCTTCTAATGCTTTCGGTATAATATCCTTGCCGAAATCATGAGACGTATAAGGCGTATGCACCTCACGCTCCAGAACATCATATAAATAATCGGCATCGAATACATAAATCCCCATCGAAGCCAGCGAGGTGTTCGGCTTGCCGACCATCGCCGGCGGATCTTTCGGTTTTTCCACAAAGGATTTCACTTTCAGGTTTTCGTTTACCGCCATTACGCCGAATTCCGTCGCTTTTTCGCGTTCCACTTCAATGCACCCTACGGTACATTTCGCACCGCTTGATACATGGTCGAGCAACATCTGACTATAATCCTGCTTATAAATATGATCGCCGGCCAGAATCAGCACATATTTCGGACAATAGTGGTTACGGATAATCGCCATGTTCTGATACACCGCATCGGCTGTACCGCGATACCAGGTGGAATCATCAATTTGCTGGCGAGCCGGCAGCATATCAATAAATTCCCCTCGTTCCTGCGGTAAAAAAGACCAGCCGGTCTGTAAATGGCGCAGCAACGAATGCGCCGCATATTGCGTCACTACGCCGATACGGTTCAGACCGGAATTAATGCAGTTGGATAACGCAAAGTCGATAATACGGCGATTACCGCCGAAATACAGCGCAGGCTTCGCACGCTTATCCGTCAATTCATAAAGACGAGATCCCCGCCCGCCGGCAAGAATAAGGACTAAGGTATCCTTAACGACCTCATATTTACTCGGTAATTTAGAAATGCTGCTCATAATGTTTACCTCCGCATTAATTTAACTGACAACAATATCGACTTTATCGACAACTCACATCCTGCAATATACAAAACGCCAGCTCATCGACATCCAGCTGATTTTCCCGGATTGTCGCCGCTGCCGCGCTGTATATCACCTTCCATTCACCTTCCGGCAAGCGAAATGTTTGCAACCCCGCTTTCGCGTTAATCAATAATAACCACTGTTGATCCAACCGTATTTGTAACGCTTTGCTCTCACGGTTGTGCCAATCGACAATCGGCATTAAGGCGCCCTGAGGGTTCAGCCATTGCACATTACTATCATTCCACCAACCGTCGCGGCGCAAACTGTGTATCCGCTTTCTTAAGGCAATCGTTTGCTTCACCGCGTGAAATAAGTCCGCTTTGAACCAGCTCCATTTCAGCCAGGTCGTTTCGTTATCCTGACAGTACGCGTTATTGTTACCGAACTGGGTATTACCGAATTCATCTCCGGCCAACAGCATCGGCGTTCCGTTCGCCAGCAGCAAAGCGGTCAACATCCCGCAGCTGGTTAGAAAGCGTTCTAAATCCACGGTTCGCGCCGCATTCATTGACCCTTCAAAACCATGATTGTAGCTGTAATTCTTATTGCTGCCGTCGCGGTTATCCTCACCATTGGCTAAATTATGCTTATCGTTATAACTGACTAAATCCCGCAAGGTAAAGCCGTCATGGGAGCTAATATAATTCACGGAATGGTGCGGCAGGCGTTCCGCCTGTTTAAAAATATCGCCGGAGCCGGCAAAGCGCTCGGCAAACAAATCCAACTCCCCGCTTTTCCATAACCAGAAACGGCGCATATCGTCACGGAATCGATCATTCCATTCTGCAAAATACGGCGGGAAATGCCCTAGTTGATAGCCGTTTTCGCCCACATCCCAAGGTTCGGCAATAAACTTGCAGTGACGTAAACTCGGAGTCTGGGCAATTTCCCGAAACAGCAACGCCTGCTGATTGTAAGCGGGACTATCCCGCCCCAGCACGGTGGCCAAATCAAAGCGAAAACCGTCCACATGGCATTTTTCCACCCAGTAGCGCAAACAATCAATCACCCAGTGACGACTGACGCGGTGCGACAGATTCAGGGTATTGCCGCAACCGCTCCAGTTTAAATAATCACCGGTTTGGTTCTGCCAATAATAGGTTTTATCGTCAATACCGCGTTGGCTGAAAGTCGGAAAATGTTTTTCCGCCTCCGCCGAATGATTAAACACCACATCCAGAATGACTTCGATACCCGCTTTATGCAGGGCTTTAACCATGCTCTTAAATTCCGTCAGCGGCGTGGTGTGCGGCTGCTGCGACCAATATTTCGGCTCTACCGCAAACATCGCCAATGGGTTGTATCCCCAATAATTATGCAGCCCTTTTTCCTGTAAGTGCGGTTCATCCAGATGATAATTTACCGGCAGCAGTTCAACCGCGGTAATGCCCAGTTCTTGCAGATAGGCGATCATCGTCGGGTGCGCCAATCCGGCATAAGTGCCACGGATATGCTGTGGTAAATCCTCACGCAAGCGGGTAAACCCTTTGACATGAACTTCATAAATCACCGTTTCCGCCCAAGGGGTTTGCGGCGCCTTGTCTCCGCTCCAGTTAAACCGTTCATTCGTGATCACCGCTTTAGGCGCTAAATGCGCATTATCGCGCTTGTCATCAAGCAAAAACCACGCCCGACTTTCCGCCGAGCTTAAATCGGGTTTGCCCTGCACGGTTCTGGCGTAAGGGTCAAGCATCAGTTTGTGCGGGTTACACAAGGTTTCGCCGTCTTTACCGTATAACCGAAAGCCGTATTTCATCCCATAATACACATCAACCAGCCAAATATGCCACACATCATGGGTGCAGTGCATCGGCAGGCGAACTTCCTGCACATCGTTTTTATCATCAAAAAGACATAACTCAACAGCCGTCGCCTGCGATGAATAAAGCGCAAAATTAAATCCGGTGATCCCTTTGTTAATCTGTTGAGTACAACCCAAGGGATAAGGTTTGCCTACGTTGATTCTTGTCATTATTCCGTTATCCAAATCCTTTATTGTTTACCGCTTATCGAAACGTCGCCACGGAACTATGTGTCGAGCGCGTGTATCGCCTAAGCGGTAAAAATTCCGTTTATCGCAAAATTACCCGTTCTTTAAAGCTAAATAAATCGTCGCCAGCGGCGGCAGCGTCAGGCTGATTGACTGCGGCTTACCGTGACTTGCAACCCCTTCGGAGATGACTTCTCCCTGATTGCCCGTATCCGAACCCTGGTAATAGCCCGAATCGGAATTTAAAATTTCCTGATATGCGCCGCCCACATTAACCCCGATCCGATAATCGTAACGCGGTACCGGCGTGAAATTGCTGATCACAATCACACGCTCGCCCTGACGGCTGCGGCGCTCAAAGGCAAATACGGAATTCTGATAATCATCCACCACCAGCCATTCGAATCCTTGCGGGTCGCAATCCAGCTCATACAGTGCCGCATAGGCTTTATAAGTGCGGTTCAAATCTTTCACGAAATGCTGCACGCCTTTATGCCAGCCGCCGCCAATCGCCTCATCCAGCAGGAACCAGTCCAGACTTTCTTCATAATTCCATTCGCGTCCCTGCGCAAATTCATTGCCCATAAACAATAATTTTTTGCCCGGATAGCCCCACATATAACCGTAATAAGCGCGCAGGTTGGCGAATTTCTGCCAGGCATCGCCCGGCATTTTATCCAGCAAAGATAATTTCCCGTGCACCACTTCATCATGCGAAAGCGGCAACACGAAATTTTCACTGTATTGATAGATCATCCCGAAGGTCATCTGATTATGATGATACTGGCGATAAACCGGATCTTTTTGCATATAGGAAAGCGTATCGTTCATCCAGCCCATGTTCCATTTAAAATGGAATCCCAGTCCGCCGTCCTGCGGCGGTCGGGTCACGCCGGCAAAAGAGGTCGATTCTTCGGCAATGGAAATTGCGCCCGGCGCTTCCGTACCGATAATACGGTTGGTGTGCTGCAAAAATTCGATGGCTTCCAGATTTTCCCGTCCGCCGTACTGATTCGGAATCCATTGCCCTTCTGCGCGGCTGTAATCACGGTAGAGCATCGACGCCACCGCATCGACGCGGATACCGTCCAGTGCAAAACGCTCCAGCCAATACAACGCATTGCCGGCTAAGAAGTTTTTCACTTCGTTGCGCCCGTAATTATAAATCAGTGTATTCCAATCCTGATGATAGCCCTCGCGCGGATCGGCATATTCATATAATGCGGTGCCGTCAAAAGCCGCTAAACCATGGGTATCGCTCGGAAAATGGCCCGGTACCCAGTCCAGAATCACATTGATCCCGGCCTCATGGGCTTTATCTACCAAACGGCGGAAACCGTCCGGCGTACCAAAACGGCTGGTCGGGGAATACAGCCCAATCGGCTGATAGCCCCATGAACCGTCAAACGGATATTCGGATAACGGTAAAAATTCAATATGGGTAAATCCCATCTCTTTCACATAAGGAATCAATTCGGCGGCAATCTCATCATAATCCAGCCAGAAATTATTCGCCAGATTGCGCCGCCACGAGCCCAAATGCACTTCATAAATGGCGATCGGCTGATCCGCACGATTGGCCTTTTGCCGTTGTGCCGTTACTTCGCTAATCTCCGGCAGCGCACTGATTTGTGACGCCGTATCGGGACGCAGCTGAGAGCTGAAAGCGTAAGGATCGGCTTTCAGACGTAACTGGCCATGACAATCAATCAGTTCGAATTTATACAATTGTCCTAATGAAGCCTTCGGCAGAAAGAGCTCCCAGATACCGCTCGCCGGATGAAAACGCATCGGATGGCGGCGTCCGTCCCAATAGTTAAAATCCCCCACCACGGAAACACGCTGCGCGTTAGGCGCCCACAAGCGGAAATTCACCCCGGATACGCCGTCGCATTCCATAAAATGCGCCCCTAACACCTCATAAGGACGTAAGTGCGATCCCTCCGCCAGCAGCCAGTTATCCAGCTCACCCAGCATAGGACGGAAACGGTAAGGATCTTCAATAATCTGCGGCTCGTTACCCCAATAAACCTGTAATTGATAAACGAAGAAGCTGCGGGTATCCGGAATTACGCCGCTAAAAAATCCCCGCTCGTCCACATAATCCAGCTCGGCCACCGCAGTATGGGTTTCCTTATTTAATACCGTGACCCGGTTTGCGTCCGGCAATAACACCCGGATTTCAATGCCGTTATCCGTTTCGTGCATGCCCAGCACGGCGAAAGGATCGGCATGATTGCCGTCAAAAAACGCATTAATTACATCTTGTGAAACTAATCTTGTCATAATAACCCCTTACTGCCTCTCTATATTGGTTGATCCGTTTTCGTCGCGCAACGGCTGTTGATTATGCCGCAACACAGGCCGCCCTATGCGGCTTGTCAGGTTATTCCGACGCTAGCGCAAAGTATTCCGGCAAATGAAAAATCCATTTCCCTTCGACAGCGCCCGTCACCCTGCTCCCCGGTCTCCCGACCGTCACGATGTGATTTATCCCGCAGTGAATGAGCCGCATATAAACAAGCGGGAAAGGCAGCTTGCCGCACCGCGTCAGTGTTTAAGGCGTCATTGTGGAAAGAAAGAAAAGGAAACGAAAAAAAATGAGGAAAAGGCAATGTGTATTCGGCTGCGATGCGGCCCGCTTTATCGGGTAACAAACCATTTGAAACACCGTCATCGGGTACACCCAAACGGTCGGCCCAATAGGTGATTGTAGTTACCCGTTCGCGCGCCTGTCGCGGCATAACATTGTCAGGCCGCAGTCGGAACCGGGTCGCCTCCCCCGGAGGTTGTAAACGCACAGAAATGGGAATGTTCATCTTTGTTTCCAACAACTATACAAACTGGAGAATGAATTCTATTCTATAGCAGCAGGTTACAAATACAACGCTTTTAGTTTGATTTAGTGATCTTCGTCAACAATATCGTTAACAATAAATTCACACCAGTCGATCACCTCCCGCTCATGCACGCCGTCGGCAATAAAAATGCCCGCCGCTTTGACCGTAGCCGGATCGCCCGAAATAAGCGGATGCCAGTCATATAACGGTTTATTTTCATATAACAGGCGATAAGCGCAGGTGCGCGGCAACCAGCCGAAATCGGGCAGATTTTTTTTCGTCAGTTTGGTGCAGTCCGGTTCGAGCTGAAAACGGCGTTGATAATGACCGCACTTTCCGCTGTCCAGATCCAATAAATTACAGGCGATTCGGGTGAAATACAGGCGCTGACGTTTTCCGCGTCCCTCAATAAATTTACGGTAACAACATTTACCGCAGCCGTCGCAAAGCGCTTCCCACTCCGCGTCGTTCATGTCTTGCAGGGATTTGGTTTCCCAGTATTTCGGCGCTAACTGCATAATATGATTCTTGTATAGATAAAAGTGCGGTTTAATTTCAACGAGAATTTACACCGCACTTTGAGAAACGACTTAATTTGTCCGACGGGAAACTAAAACCCTTCTTTCAGGCTCACCGTCAGATTAAACACCAGATGTTCCGGCCGGCTGTCTTTGCTGTCGGCACAATAATAGCCTTCACGTTCGAACTGATAGGCTTTTTCGGCTTCGGCATTTGCCAGATTGCGTTCCACAAACCCGTGTTTTACCACTAAGGAATGCGGGTTTAACACCTCATTGATATCGTCTGCCGCACTTGGATTCGGCACCGTAAACAGCCGATCGTAAAGGCGGAATTCCGCCGGCAGATTATCCGTCGCCGACACCCAGTGAATCACCCCTTTTACTTTACGCCCGTCCTGCGGATTGGCGCCCAGCGTCTGCGCGTCATAGCTGCAATACACTGTGGTGATATTGCCTTCGGCGTCTTTTTCCACCCGCTCCGCTTTAATAATATAGGCGTTGCGCAAGCGCACTTCTTTGCCCAATACCAAGCGTTTATAGTGTTTGTTGGCTTCTTCGCGGAAATCCGCCTGATCAATATAAATCTCACGGGTCAACGGAATCTGACGCGTGCCCAGTTCTTCCCGGTTCGGGTGATTCGGCACGGTCAGCATCTCTTTTTTATCCGCATCGAAATTTTCAATCACCACCCGCAGCGGATTTAATACCGCCATGGCGCGCGGCGCATTCACATTCAAATCATCGCGGATACAACTTTCCAGCGCGCTGTATTCCACCACGTTATCCTGTTTGGTCACGCCGATACGGCGACAGAATTCACGAATGGACGCCGGCGTATAACCGCGGCGGCGCAGCCCGGAAATGGTCGGCATGCGCGGATCGTTCCAGCCGTCCACCACGCCTTCTTCCACCAGTTTCAGCAATTTCCGTTTGGAGGTTAGGGTATATTCCAGATTCAGGCGTGAAAATTCATATTGATGCGGCAGCGGGCGCGCAATGGAAATGTTTTCCAGCACCCAATCGTATAACCGGCGGTTATCCTGAAATTCCAGCGTACATAACGAATGCGTAATGCGTTCCAGCGCATCGGAAATACAATGGGTGAAATCGTACATCGGATAAATGCACCATTTATCGCCGGTTTGATGGTGGCTGGCGAATTTAATCCGGTACAGCACCGGATCGCGCATCACCATAAACGGCGAGGCCATATCGATTTTGGCACGCAGACTTGCCGTGCCTTCGGCAAATTCCCCGCGGCGCATTTTGTCGAATAACGCCAGATTTTCTTGCACCGAACGATCACGATAAGGGCTGTTTTTACCCGGCTCGGTTAAGGTGCCGCGGTATTCGCGCATCTGTTCCGGCGACAGTTCGTCCACATAAGCCAATCCTTTTTCGATCAGTTCGACGGCATATCCATGCAATTGATCGAAATAATCGGAGGCATAACGCGCCTCGCCCTGCCACTGAAAACCCAGCCATTTGACATCCTGCTTAATGGAATCCACATATTCCACATCTTCCTTCACCGGGTTGGTGTCGTCAAAACGCAGATTGCACAAGCCCTGATAATCCTGCGCGATACCGAAATTCAGGCAAATGGACTTGGCATGCCCGATATGCAGATAACCGTTGGGTTCGGGCGGGAAACGGGTATAAACATTATTCAACCGCCCGCTGGCAAGATCCTCATCAATAATCTGGCGGATAAAATTCGTCGGGCGATGCTCGCTCTGTGCTGTATCAATATGGCTCATTCTGACCTCAATTAACTTAATCTTTTTTCATTCAAAAATTGGCGCTTATTCTACCCTGTTTACAATCAGAATACAAAAGTGCGGTTGCTTTTCAGCAAATTAATGGTAAAATCCGCAACGCAAAAAATGAACGAACGTTCATTCAGTGAGAGATAAAAGGGAAAATTGTCGGTTTTCATTTCTTAAGTTTTTCTTAAGATACTTTTTTTATCATTGCGACCCAAATTAATCTTGTATATTCCCGGAGCGAATTCCATGACAAAAAAACATATTCTCTCATTTATCCTACTGGCCGCCATCGGCATCGGTGCGTACAGTTATTTCGGCCGTTCAAATAACAATAACACGACTTATCTGACCGAAACCGTGCAGCGCAGCGACGTGCAAAAATCCGTTATTACCAGCGGTACCGTGCGTGCCTATAACCGGGTCGAAGTCGGTGCGCAGGTCTCGGGCAAAATCGAAAAAATTCACGTTACGCTGGGTCAGGAAATCAAACAAGGCGATTTAATCGCGGAAATCGATTCCAAAACCCAAGTCAATAATTTAAACACCGCGCAGGCTTCCCTCGCCTCTTATCAGGCACAGCTGAAAGCGAAAAAGGTGGCTTACGAGGTGGCGAAATCGGCCTATAACCGCATGTCGGGCTTGTATGCCAAAAAATCCGTCAGTCTGGATGATTTGGATACGGCGAAAAACACCTTTGCCGCCGCAGAAGCCGCGATTGAAGAAATCGAAGCCTCCATTAAAACCGCTGAAATCGACGTCAGCACCGCACAAACCAATTTGAGCTACACCAAAATTCTGTCGCCGATTAACGGCACGGTGATTTCCATTCCCGTGTCCGAAGGGCAAACCGTAAACGCCAATCAAACCACGCCGACCATCGTACAGGTGGCGGATTTAAGCAAAATTCTGATTAAACCGGAAATTTCCGAAGGCGATGTGACCAAAGTGAAAGCCGGTATGCCGGTGGCGTTTACTACGCTGTCGGAACCGGATACCGTCTATAAATCCACCATTGCCTCCGTCGATCCGGCCATGACTACGCTGACCGACAACGAATATTCCGAAAGCGTGTCCGATACCGATGCGGTGTATTATTACGCCAATGTGGTGGTGGATAATCAGGATAACAAGCTGCGGATCGGCATGACCATTCAGAACACCATTACCATCGCCGATGTCAAAAACGCGCTGGTGGTGCCGACCCTGACCCTGCATAAACAAGGCGATAAAACCTATGTCAATGTACTGAACGAGAATCATCAGACGGAACAGCGCGAAGTCACCACAGGTTTAAGCGACGATGTGAACACGCAGATTCTGTCCGGCCTGCAGGAAGGCGAAAAAGTGATTTCCTCTCAGGTTGCCAGCGGTGAGACCGTAGGCAATTCCAATCGTGGTCCGAGAATGTTCTAAAAAGTGCGGTTAGTTTTATGAATATTATTGAAATTAAAGCGATTAATAAATATTTCGGCGCCGGTGAAAACCGCACTCAGGTGTTAAAAGAGATTAATCTTGAAATTGAAAAAGGCGACTTCATCGCGATTATCGGTCAATCGGGTTCCGGTAAATCCACGTTAATGAATATTATCGGTTGTCTGGATACCGCTACTTCCGGCTCGTATAACATCGACGGCACGGAAGTCAGCCGCTTAAGCCGCGATGAACTGTCCGATTTACGCCAGAAGAAATTCGGCTTTATCTTCCAGCGCTATAATCTGCTGTCCACCTTAAGTGCGGTGGAAAATGTGGCGCTGCCGGCCATTTATGCCGGTGTGGATCAGCAAACCCGTCTGACGCGCGCCGCACAATTACTGGAAAAACTGGGGCTGTCCGATCGGCTGGAAAATAAACCGAATCAGCTTTCCGGCGGTCAGCAACAACGGGTCAGTATCGCCCGTGCGCTGATGAACGGCGGCGATATTATCCTGGCGGATGAGCCGACCGGCGCGCTGGACAGTAAAAGCGGCGAAACCGTAATGGAAATTCTGACTCAGCTGCATAGCGAAGGTCATACCATTATTCTGGTTACGCACGATAAAAATGTCGCCGCTTTTGCCAACCGGATTATTGAAATCAAAGACGGGCGCATTATTGAAGATACGCGGAAATCGGATCTTATCGTGCAGAAAACCGACAATCCGCCAATCCATAAAAGCCGTTTCAGCTTCTATAAAGATCAGTTTATGGAATCGTTTAAAATGTCGGTCAATGCCATTATTGCCCATAAACTGCGTTCGCTTTTGACCATGCTGGGGATTATTATCGGGATTACCTCCGTGGTTTGCGTGGTGGCGCTGGGTAACGGATCGCAGCAGAAAATTCTCGCCAATATCAACGCCATGGGGACCAATACCATGGATATTTATAACGGGACGGGATTCGGCGATCGCCGGGCGGAGAAAAACCAGAATCTGACCGTCAGCGATTCCGATATTCTGGCCAAACAAAGCTATATCGTCAGCTCAACGCCGAACAGCGCGGTGAGCGGTACCCTGACTTACGGCAGCGAAAGCTTTACTGCACAGGTCAAAGGGGTCGGCGAGCAGTATTTTAATGTGAAAGGGTTAAACCTGAAACAGGGCGAGCTGTTCAGCGCGCAGGATGTCAAACATAACGAACAGGTCGCCGTGATTGATGAAAATACGCTGAAAGATGTGTTCGGCGGACAAAATCCGATCGGTAAAATTCTGATGATGAACAAAAAACCGCTGAAAGTCATCGGTGTCGCCGCCACTTCCAATAATATGGGCATGAATTCCACCACGCTGAATATTTATATTCCCTACACCACGGCGATGAATAAAATCTCCGGTAATCAGAAAATCGATTCCATCACGGTCAAAGTGCGCGATGATATCAATTCAACGGTGGCGGAAAAAGATCTGACCCATTTGCTGACCGTTCGGCACGGTAAAAAAGACTTTTTCGTGATGAATACCGATACCATTAAACAAACCATTGAAAGCACCACCAACACGATGAAATTACTTATTTCGTGTATCGCCGTGATCTCATTGATTGTCGGCGGCATCGGGGTAATGAATATTATGCTGGTTTCCGTTACCGAACGCACCAAAGAGATTGGCGTGCGGATGGCCATCGGCGCTAAACAATTTAATATATTGCAGCAGTTTTTAATTGAAGCGGTGCTGATTTGTTTAATCGGCGGAATTACCGGCATCGTGCTGTCAATGCTGCTGGGTACGCTGTTTAACCTGTTGATGACCGATTTCACCATGATCTTCTCCACATTTTCCATTGTGGCGGCGGTGCTCTGCTCGACCTTAATCGGCGTGGTGTTCGGTTATATGCCGGCGAAAAACGCCTCGCAGTTAAACCCGATTACAGCGTTAGCACAGGAATAGATTTTTTGATACAATTTCGTTCACTTAAAAGTGCGGTAAAAATCACCGCACTTTCATTATTTCAAGGAAAATACCATGCTAAAACTTTCAAAAGTCGCCTTTGCCGTTACTCTGTCAACGGTATTAATCGGTTGTGCGAATATCGATGATTCTTATAAAGCGTCTCAATTAGATTTCCAACAATACGAAGAACTTACCAAACAATATAATATTCAGGAAAACTGGTGGACGCTGTACCGTGATCCGCAGCTCAACCGTTTGGTGGAACAGGCGCTGGCGAATAATAAAGATTTAGCCAAAGCGGCAATTTCCGTCAACTCGGCATTGTATAACGCCAATCTGGTCGGCGCGGATCTGGTGCCGTCGTTCAGCGGTTCGACCACATCAAGTGCGCAGAAAAACATCAAAACCGGCGGCAATTCGACCATCGTCCATAAAGGCGCGCTGGAAGTGAGCTATACGCTGGATTTATGGCGCCGTCTGGCCGATGCCGCCTCTGCTGCGGAATGGACTTATGCGGCCACCGCGCAGGATCTGGAAAATACCCGGGTTTCGTTAATCAACTCGGTGATCGTCACTTATTATCAGCTTGCCTATCTGAATGACGCCATTGCCGTCACTAATCAGACGATCGATTATTACGCGCAAATCAACCGCATTATGCAGAATAAATTAACCCAAGGCGTGGCGGACAGCGCCAGTACCGATCAGGCGCAGCAATCGGTGCTCACCGCGCGCAATACCTTAATTAGCTATCAGACGCAGAAAAAAACCGCCGAACAGACATTGCGCAATCTGCTGAATTTAAAACCGAACGATGTGTTACAGGTTAATTATCCGCATATTATGGAGGTGAAAAATGTCGGTGTGAATTTAAACGTGCCGCTTTCCACCATTGCCAACCGCCCGGATGTGAAAGGCTATCAATACCGTCTGAACAGCGCATTTAAAGACGCCAAAGCGATGCAGAAGAGCTGGTTCCCGACCGTAACGCTGGGCGGCAGCTTAGGTTCCAGCGGGGATAAAGTCAACAACGCGTTCAACACCCCGCTTGCCGGCGGAACATTAGGCATCAGCCTGCCGTTTTTAAGCTGGAATACGGTGAAATGGAATGTGAAAATCTCCGAGGCCGCCTATGAAACCGCCTTGGTGAATTTTGAACAAAGCATTACCAGCGCACTGAACGATGTTGACACCAACTATTTTGCCTATAATCAGGCGCGCCAGAATCTGTCCAATCTGCAACAGACCCATGACTATAACGTGCGTATCACGCAATATTACAGAAACCGTTATAATGCCGGTATTTCCGAATTAAAAGACTGGCTGAATGCGGCCAATACGGAAAAAAGCTCGCAGCTTTCGATCCTGAATGCGAAATACAGCCTGATTCAGAGCGAAAATGCCGTATATAGTTCAATGGGCGGGTATTATTCGGTGAAATAAACGGTCGGGCGACAGTTTTTGCTTGCGCTGAAACAAATATTGCCCAGTTTAAAGAAAAAGGAAAGTCCGCAGGCTTTCCTTTTTTTATCCAATGAAAAAAGACAAGGCGACTAACCTTGTCTTAAAAGAGATTGACTAAATAAAGGAAAATATAATTATTATTCTACAATAGGCACAATTTTGGTTGCGTGAGAACCTTTGTCTCCGTGTACGGCTTCGAAATTCACTTTCTGACCGGCTTTCAACGAACGATAACCGTCCATTTCAATCACCGAATAGTGCGCAAAAATATCCGCATCGTTGCCTTCTGCGGAAATAAAACCGAATCCCTTCGCATTATTAAACCATTTAACAACACCAACTTCCATAACATTGACCTCTAATATGGATTTAACGTCCTGAATAGACTATTTTATTACCTAATAAAGCAGGTCTGCTTTATCACCCGAATTTCCGAGCAGATATTCAATGAATTTCAGCTATTTGGCAATAAAAAATAGTTTAAAATCAAACAGAGATCACAAAATTTCTTTATATATTCATTGCTTATACAATTCAGCAGTTAATTCGTACAGAAAAATCACTGCCCATTTTGCTGTGCCGCATGTTGCTCCCGCAATGCCTTCGCCACCATCGCAATCGCCTCGCCGCTGCTCAATCCCTGCTGCATGAGTTGTTGAATTTTTTCTACCGCGCGCTGCTGCTGTTCGTGGGTCAGGCCGAGTAATGGGTTATCCGACATATTTTTACCTTTATCAACATCAAAGAAACCAGTAATATACCAACAAAATCACGAAACACAATATAACAGGAGTAACACAATGCCTTTTAACTTAAAAAACCGCCATTTACTGAGTCTGGCCAATCATAGCCCGCGTGAAATCCGTTTTTTGCTCGATCTCGCCCGCGATCTTAAACGGGCCAAATATGCCGGAACCGAACAGCCGCGGTTAAAAGGCAAAAATATTGCGCTGATTTTTGAAAAAACCTCCACCCGCACCCGCTGCGCCTTTGAGGTGGCCGCTTATGATCAGGGCGCGAACGTCACTTACATTGATGCCGCCTCATCCCAAATCGGCCACAAAGAAAGCATGAAAGATACCGCGCGCGTACTGGGACGCATGTATGACGCCATTGAATACCGCGGTTTCAAGCAAGCCGTGGTTAATGAACTGGCGCACTATGCCGGCGTACCGGTGTTTAACGGGCTGACCGATGAATTTCACCCTACTCAGATGCTGGCCGATGCGCTGACCATGATCGAACATTCGACCAAGCCGCTCAATGAAATCAGCTATGTGTATATCGGCGATGCGCGCAATAATATGGGCAATTCTCTGCTGCTGCTCGGCGCCAAACTCGGTATGGACGTCCGCATCTGCGCGCCGCAAGCTCTGTTGCCGGAAAACCAACTGGTAGAACGGTGTCGGCAAATTGCCGCCCAAACCGGCGCCCGCATTTTAGTCAGTGAGGATATTGATGCCGCGCTGAAAGGCGTCGATTTCGTTCATACGGATGTCTGGGTTTCCATGGGCGAACCGCTGGAAACCTGGGGCGAGCGCATTAAACTGCTGTTGCCCTATCAGGTCACGCCGCAACTGATGCAGCGAAGCGGTAATCCGAATGTGAAATTTATGCATTGTCTGCCGGCGTTCCATAACTGCGAAACCGAAGTCGGGCGCCAAATCGCCGCGCAATATCCGCAACTGGCCGACGGCATTGAAGTGACGGAAGCAGTATTCGAATCACCAATGAACATCGCCTTTGAACAGGCGGAAAACCGCATGCACACCATTAAAGCGGTGATGGTCGCCGCGCTGGCGTAATCGTTCATTGCCGGCGACGGGCGGGAAGCTCCTGCCCGTTTTCCTGTATTTTTTATGCAAAACCGCTGAAATTTGCACCGCACTTTTTGTCCATGATTTGCTTGCTACTTGCCCGCTACTCCGACGGATATTGCCAGCCGAAGCGCTCAAACAGCAACTGCCATTGCGAATCTAACGGCGCACAAATTTCAATATTAGCATTTGTGACAGGGTGACTGAAAATCAGTTTATGCGCATGCAGCATCAAACGGTTTACCCCGATATTTGCCGTTAGCGCACGATTCTGGTGCAAGTCCCCATATTGCGTATCGCCTAAAATCGGATGAAAAAGATGCTTTAAGTGACGACGTAACTGATGTTTGCGACCGGTATGCGGAATTAACCGGAGCAAAGAATAACGACTGGTCTGATAACGCCCCGCCGGATAAGCCATTTCCACCCTGTCTAAGCCGTAATAATCCGTCACCGCCTGCTGTGGCGGTTTATCTCGCTGTGCGAATTTGTCGGCGATTTTATCTTCCCGCACGCTCAACGGATAATCCACGCGCCCCTGCCCCGATAAATAACCGCGCACCACCGCCAGATAATGTTTTTCCACCTGTTTTTGCTCAAACTGCTGACACAGCAGGTTGGCCATACGGCGGTTTAAAGCAAACAGCAGCACGCCGGAAGTCGGGCGGTCCAGACGATGCACCGGAAACACATGGCGGCCTATTTGATCTCGCAGGGTTTGCATCACAAATTGCGTTTCATGCCGATCAAGCCAGCTGCGGTGAACCAGCATGCCCGCCGGTTTATTCACCGCCAGCATATCATCATCGTGATAAAGAATATCCAGCGGCATTATGATTGCTTCTGACACAGGCGCTCAATTTCGCTGATCGGGGTTAATAATTCGTCCAGCCCCGCCAGCTCTTTTAACGCCTCTTCCACATAAGGCACCACTGCAATCTGCTGCGGCAGCGGCTGGCCGCTTTCCAGCAACGCATACATGCGCGGAATAAAAATCCATTGCAGCCATTCGTGCGCCGCCATGGTATCCAGCGCAAACGGCTGGCTGCTTAAAAAGGCGCTGTCCTGCGGCGGCATGGTTTGCCAAAGGCCGAGCTTTTGCATGGCCTGTTGTAAATTGTGCAGATGGATTCGGGTCTGGGCTCGCATCATTTATCCTTAAAATCGGTTGTTTTTACCGTTGCGTATTTTATGCAATTTGTCTATCTTAATCCATCAGCAAGACCGCAATACCAACTTAAAAGTGAAAAAATATGTATCTTATTGAAGCCTTTTTTACCCCGCGTAGCCGGGCGCGTCAGCATATTGCCGATCTAAGCTATCTGGTCAATCAGATTATTGAACAATGGCGTTATAACGGGCAGATTATCGGGCGGGAAATTCCGCTGTTCAGAGCCGAACTGGCGGGCGAAACGGGGCTGGCGGTACGCGTGGTTTGTCCCGAACAGCAAAGCCTGCTGACCGAATACAATAACACCGAAGTGGATAGCGCGCTGGAAACGGCGGAAAGTGCGGGGCTTTTTTTCGACGGATTTCAGATTATCGCCGACGATCTGAATTCCGACACCACCCATAGCGGCGCCGCGCCGAGCTGGCAGATACTCTATACCACTTATCTGCAATCCTGCTCGCCGTTACACAGCGGGGACGATTTCCTGCCGATTCCGCTGTATAAACAGCTGAAAAACGTACCGCACTTGAGCATGGATATTATCAAATGGCAGGAAAACTGGCAGGCCTGCGATCAGCTGCAAATGAACGGTGCAGTGCTGGAGCAACAGGCGCTGCGGGAAATAGCGGATACCGACAGCAACCTGTTTAAGCACGGTTATTATCTGGCGCGTGATATTGAGCGCATCAGCGGCATTGCGACCTATTATTATCTGTACCGCCTCGGCGGTGATAATTTAGCCGGCGAACAGCAGCGCCGTTGCCCTTTATGCGGACAACCATGGGCGCTGCCCCGCCCGTTATTTGACTTGTTTTATTTTAAATGTGATCATTGCCGCATCGTATCCAATTTATCCTGGCACTGGCAATAGCCATAACATTAAGGACAATCATCATGCATTATCATGACGCCAGCCTGAGCGCACTTAAACTCGGGCGGCAAACGGAATATGCCGCCGATTATGACCGCACTTTGCTGCAAAGCGTGCCGCGCAGTCTTAACCGCGACGGCTTGGGCATCACCGCACGGCAGCCTTTTACCCTCGGGGCGGATCTCTGGACCGCTTATGAAATCTCCTGGCTGAACCCGAAAGGGCTGCCGCAGGTTGCCATTGCCGAGGTGGACATTGATTTCCGCAGTCAGAATCTGATCGAATCAAAAAGCTTCAAACTGTATCTCAACAGTTTTAACCAAAGTAAATTTCCTGATATCACCGCCGTCGAACAGATTATCCGGCAGGATTTAGCCCGCTGCGCCGACGGTGAAGTCAACGTGCGGTTAAATACACTGGCGGATTATACGGACAAACCGATTGCCGCCTTGTACGGCGACTGTATCGATCAACAGGATATCGAAATTACGGATTATGCCTTTAATCCCGAACTATTATCCGGTTGCCGCGGGGAGGTGATCACAGAAGAAACGCTGGTCAGCCACCTGCTGAAATCCAATTGTCTGATCACCCGACAGCCGGACTGGGGCAGCGTTCAGATCCATTATCTCGGCGCAAAAATCGACCGGGAAAAACTGCTGCGCTATCTGGTTTCTTTCCGTCAGCACAACGAATTTCATGAGCAATGCGTGGAGCGCATTTTCTGTGATCTGATGCGCTTTGCACAACCGCAGAAACTTAGCGTATATGCCCGTTATACCCGACGCGGCGGGCTGGATATTAATCCGTTTCGCTCGAATTTTGAACCCGTTCCGGCAAATTGCCGTTTAGCCAGACAATAAAAGGAGTTTGTATGACTGATATTCATTACGTCAATCCCAGAGGCAGTATGGATCAACTTTCCCATCTGGAAGTGGAGCTATTGACTAAACAGGCGCAGAGCGAACTTTATACCCTGTATCGCAACTGTTCGCTGGCGGTGCTGAATTCCGGCGCCGTCACCGATGACAGCCGGGCGTTGCTGAGCCGCTACCCCGATTTCGATATTAACCTGATTGCCAAAGAACGCGGCATTTCCCTTGAACTGCATAACCCGCCGTCCGGTGCTTTTGTGGATGATCGCATTATCCGCAATATTCAATATCATCTGTTTGCGGTATTGCGCGATATTGTGTTTGTGAATGTGCTCAGTCAGCGGATTAATCCCTGTGATATTCAGGACAGCGCGCACATTACCAATCAGGTGTTCGCCATTTTGCGCAACGCCAAAGCGCTGATCGTCGGCGAATTACCGAATCTGGTGGTCTGTTGGGGCGGACATTCCATTAATCAGACCGAATATCAGTACTGCCGCGCTGTCGGGCTGGAACTCGGCCACCGCGAGCTGAACATCGTTACCGGCTGCGGGCCGGGCGTGATGGAAGCGCCGATGAAAGGGGCGGCTATCGGACATTCCGATCAGCGCTATAAAAACAGCCGCTTTATCGGCATTACCGAACCGTCCATTATCGCCTCCGAACCGCCGAATCCGATCGTTAACGAACTGATCATTATGCCGGATATCGAAAAGCGTCTGGAAGCCTTTGTGCGGATGGGACACGGCATTATTATTTTCCCGGGCGGGCCGGGAACGCTGGAAGAATTTTTGTATATTCTCGGCATTAAGCTGAATCCGGAAAATAAAGGGCAGAAATTACCGTTAATTCTGACCGGCCCGCAGGAAAGCGCCGACTATTTTGCCGCCATTGACCGTTTTATCGGCGAAACGCTGGGGCCGGAGGCGCAATCCTTGTATGAAATCATTATTAATGATCCGGTTGCCGTCGCTCGCCATATGAATATCGCCATGCAGGAAGTCCGGGATTTCCGCTATCGGCAAAACGATTCCTACGGATTTAACTGGACATTAAAGATCGAAGCAGAATTTCAGACGCCGTTTATTCCGACCCATGAAAATATGGCCAATCTGGATCTGCATCCGAATCAGTCCAAAGTGTCCCTTGCCGCTAACCTGCGCCGGGTTTTCTCCGGTATCGTTGCCGGCAATATCAAACCGGATACGCAGGACAAAATTGCCGAGCTGGGCAAATTCCGCCTGCACGGTGATCCGGCATTAATGCACAAAGTCGATGAATTGTTGCAGAATTTCATTGAGCAGGATCGCATGAAACTGCCGGGCGGCGACGCTTACGAACCTTGTTATGAAATCGTCAGATAAAACGGCGAGAACCGCTGCGTTACCGGGTGCGGCACGCAATGCCACGAAAGCATGCTCTGCCCGCCCGGTTGTGGTTTTATCGACGCTATTTTACCTGCGTTCTTACCGACCAATAAATGCCGGCGACCAAACCGCCTGAGATTAACATCACCGCCGCGGTGGCATAAAAAATGTTACCGATGCCCACCAACGGGGAAACCAGCGCACCTAAAAAGAACGGGAAAAAGCCCAACAATGCTGAGGCACTGCCTGCATAGCGGCGCTCGCTTTCCATCGCCAACGCAGATACCGTCGGCAAGGTGATACCAGTAAATAACAACAGCATAAAAAATCCCGCTTCAACCAGCCAGACATGGATCCGGCATACCAGCGCAACAGCCACATACAGCACCAAAATAAAAATCCCGCCGGCTCCCAGCCGCAGCGCCCTGCTGGTTGCCAGTTTCCCGCCGATATTCGAGCCGATAACCAATGCCGCGCCGTTAGCGGCAAAACATAAACTGAAGGCGAAGGCGCTCAGGGCATAAAAATTCTGAAAAATAAAGGGGGATGCCGCAATATAGGCGAACATGCTCGCCAGTGCAAATGACTGCATCGCAACATACCTCATAAAGCGCCGATTGCAGAGGATCGGCACAAACACCTTGAAACTAGCGAACAGCGTGCTTTGTAAGCGCGCTTCCGGCTTTAAGGATTCGGCTAAACGCAGACAGACAAGTGACAATGTCACCCCAAGTGCGGTCAAAAAAATAAAAATTCCGCGCCAGCTCATATATTCCAGCAATAAACTGCCCAATACCGGCGAGATAATCGGCGCAATCCCGTTGACCGTCATCAGCAGGCCGAAAAAGCGCGTCATTTCCCGCCCGCGATATAAATCGGTGGCCACTGCGCGGGCGATCACCACACTGCCCGCGGCGGCCAATCCCTGCACCGTGCGCAACAGAATAAAGGCCTCAATCGTCGGTGCGAAAATCAGCGCGGCGGTACTGAAAATATATACCGCAAGCGATATCATCAACGGCTTTTTGCGCCCGTATTTATCACTCAGCGGCCCTAAAAACAATTGTCCGACCGCCAGCCCGACCATTGCGCTGGTCAGGCTGAGTTGGGTCATCGACGCATTGGTACGGAAAAACGCCGCCAGCTGCGGCAACGCCGGTAAATAAAGGTCGATTACAAAAGGCCCGAAGGCGGATAATACGCCCAATAACAGCACCAGAAATAATTTACTGTTGGTTTTGCTTCCCATTACACATCCTAACAACAATAAAAAGACACCGCGCGGTGCCTTTATATCATCAAACACAAATTAATCAAAACGCATAAAAATCAGACCGCACTTTCAATCGCCGCCAGCACCCGCTTGTCCGACACCGGATATTTGGTGCCCAGTTGCTGCGCGAACAGACTGACGCGCAGCTCTTCGATCATATAGCGGATTTCCGCCGTTTGCGGCGACATCGGTTTGGATTTCGGCAGTTTACTCAACAGCCGCGCATAGGCGGCAGCGACCTGTTCGACACGCAGCATGGCGGCGCGGTCACGGTTAATATCCTGCGCCAGTTTGTCGATCCGCTTATCAATCGCCTGTAAATAACGCTGAAGATCCGGCAGGCGGGAATAACCGGTTTTTTCCACAAAACCGGGATAAATCAGCCCCGCCAGTTGAGATTTAATATCCGACAGCGCAAAGGCCATGGTGAAATCCATTTTGCCTTTCAGGCGTTTGTTGATCTCAAAGGTGAGGGTCAGTAGCGTTTCCACTTGCTGCGCCACCTGCACGGTAATCGGATTCAGATTTTCGCGGACAAAATCCCGCAGTTTGTCAAATTCCGCCTGCCGCCAGACCACGCCGCCGAAATCCGCTATCAGTTTATCCGTAGCACAGGCGATGCAATCGTCAATCAGCGCCGTCACATTGCCGAAGGGCGCAAAGTATAACCCGAGCTTGGATTTATTCGGCAGTTTTTCATGCAGATATTTAATCGGTGACGGCACGTTCAGCAGCAACAGACGGCGTAATCCCTGCCCCATCGCCACCGCCTGTTCGTATTCGGTTTCGAACAGGCGAATACCCACCGCATCCCGCTCATCGACGATCGCCGGAAAGGCTTTCAGGGTAAAACCCTGTTTTTTCTGCTCGTAACTTTGCGGCAAAGTATCGAAATTCCACACATGAATGCCGCTTTGCTCGATGCCGTCGTCCGCCACCGCGGCAAGACTTTCCTGCACCTGATCTTTGAGGTTGAATTTCAACTCGTCCAAATCCATGCTTTCGGCAATTTTCTTGCCTTTATCGTCAATCACCCGAAAGGTCATTTTTAAGTGTGGTGCGATTTGCGCAAGATTCCATTGTTCGCGCGCCACCGTCACGCCGGTCATACGGCGCAGCTCATGGCTCAGCGTTTCCAGCAGCGGTTTATGTATATCCGTTGCACGGCCTAAAAACGCGTCGGCATAATTGGGTGCCGGTACAAAATTGCGCCGCAAGGCCTTCGGCAGCGATTTGATCAGCGCCACAATCAATTCATGGCGCAAACCGGGAATCTGCCAGTCAAATCCGCTCATTTCCACCTGATTGAGTAACGGCAGCGGAATATGCACCGTCACGCCGTCTGCCTCCGTGCCGGGTTCAAACTGATAGCTCAGTTTCAGCTTCAGATTGCCCTGCTGCCACCAGTTAGGGAAATCCAGCTGACTGACCCGCTCCGCCTCCTCATTGATCAGGAAAGATTTTTCAAAATTCAGCCGTTCCGGATCTTGTTGTTGTGCGCGCTTCCACCATTGGTCAAAGTGTTTCTGCGAGACCACTTCGGCACCAATCCGCTGATCGTAAAAATCAAACAGCGCGCGTTCATCCACCAGAATATCGCGCCGGCGGCTTTTATGCTCCAGCTCCTCCACTTCGCGGATCAGTTTCCGGTTGGCAAAAAAGAATTGATGTTTTGTATGCCAGTTGCCTTCCACCAAAGCGGACTGAATAAAAATCTCACGGCTGACCACCGGATCAATCGCGCCGTAATTCACTGCGCGCGCCGCCACAATCGGCACGCCGTACAAACTGACTTTTTCATCGGCCAGCACCGCGCCTTGCGATTTCGACCAGCGCGGTTCGGCATAGGATTTTTTCACCAAATGCGCCGCCAGCGGTTCAATCCATTCGGGATTGATTTCCGCCACCATGCGTCCCCATAATTTTGAAGTTTCCACCAGTTCTGCCGCCATGCACCATTTCGGCTGCGGCTTAAACAATACGGAATTGGGGAAAATGGCGAAGTGCGCATTTCTGGCGCCGAGATACTGGTGTTTTTCCGCCTCTTTCATGCCGATATGCGACAGCAGCCCGCTTAACAGTGCGGTATGAATCTGGCTATATTCTGCCGGCGCCGAATTAATCGGCAGCCCCATTTCCCGCACGGTCTGGCGGATTTGCTGATAAATATCCTGCCATTCGCGCACGCGCAGATAATTCAGATAGTCTTTCTGACACAAACGGCGGAACTGATTTTTAGTCAGGCTTTTTTGCTGTTCCTGAAGATAACGCCACAAATTGAGAAAAGCGAGAAAATCGGATTTCTTATCGGCGAAACGGCGGTGTTTTTCATCGGCGGCCTGCTGTTTGTCCTGCGGTCGTTCGCGCGGATCCTGAATCGACAACGCGGCGGTAATCACCATCACTTCCCGCACACAAGCGAAATCCACCGCACTTAACAGCATTTTCGCCAGACGGGGATCGAGCGGCAACTGCGCAAGGCGGCGCCCGACAAGCGTCAATTGACGTTGTTGTTTGTGCCGAATGGTACGGTATTCGAACGCGCCCAGCTCTTCCAGCAGTTTAACCCCGTCTTGAATATGCCGTTTGTCCGGCGCATCCACAAACGGAAAGGCTTCAATATCATCCAAGCCCAGCGCGGTCATCTGCAAAATGACCGAAGCCAGATTGGTACGCAAAATTTCCGGATCGGTAAACGGCGGACGATTATTGAAATCCTCTTCCGAATACAGACGAATACAAATCCCTTCACTGACCCGCCCGCAGCGCCCTTTACGCTGATTGGCGGACGCCTGCGAAATCGGTTCAATCGGCAAGCGCTGCACTTTGGTGCGGTAACTGTAACGGGAAATCCGCGCCGTTCCGGGGTCGATCACATATTTTATGCCCGGCACGGTCAGCGACGTTTCCGCCACGTTGGTGGCCAGCACAATGCGGTTTAAACCGCCCGGATGGAAAATTTTATTTTGTTCCTGCGCCGACAGACGGGCAAACAGCGGCAGAATTTCGGTATGCCGCAGCTGCTGTTTTTCTAAGGCTTCGGCGGTATCGCGGATCTCGCGCTCACCGTTGAGAAAAATCAGAATATCGCCGCGCCCCTGCGCCTGTAGTTCGTCCACCGCATTCAGAATACCCTGTAGCTGATCCTGCTCCTCGTCTTCCGCAATCGGACGATAGCGCACTTCCACCGGGAACGTGCGCCCCGACACTTCGATAATCGGCGCATTGTTGAAATGACGGGAAAACCGCGCCACATCAATGGTGGCCGAGGTAATGATCACTTTCAGATCAGGACGGCGCGGCAGCAATTGTTTCAGATAACCGAGAATAAAATCATTGTTCAGGCTGCGTTCGTGCGCTTCATCAATAATCAGCGTGTCATACTGATTCAGATAACGATCGGTCTGAATTTCCGCCAGCAGAATACCGTCGGTCATCAGTTTAATCTGAGTCTGTTCGCCGATTTGATCATGAAAACGCACTTTATAGCCCACCAGCGAGCCCAGTTCGCATTTCAGCTCTTCGGCAATCCGCGCCGCCACCGAACGGGCAGCAATCCGGCGCGGCTGAGTATGTCCGATCAGCCCCTTTTGTCCTAATCCCAGTTCCAGACACATTTTTGGCAGCTGAGTGGTTTTGCCCGATCCGGTTTCACCGGCGACGATCACCACCTGATGATGGGCAATTAAACGCTGAATTTCCGCTTTGCGCTGACTGACCGGCAGATTGTCGGCAAAAACCGGCGGATTTTGCACCGCACTTTTGCGCCGTGCCAAACGGGCCTGCGCCGCGTCAATCTGCGGTAAAATTTCCGCGGCCGCCGCCTCCCGCGCCGCATCGTCTTTTATCCGGCTAAGCCCTTTAATCCGCGCGCTTAAACGGCGCTGATCGATGATCATCATCTCGTTTAACCGGGCAAAAAGACGCTGTTGTAAGGGGGTAAACGGGTTATGTTTTACTGCATGTTTCATCATATTGATTGATTAGATCTGAGACTTCCGTAAGCCAGCAGCAGCCAGCCGATTAAAAACAACGTTCCGCCGAGCGGTGTCAGCCAGACCATAAACCGACCGGCACCGAGGGCTAAGGCGTAGAGACTGCCGCTGAACAAAATAATACCGAGCGTCCAGGCAAGAGCGCTAAAACGAATTAGGCGGCGGGCGGCAAAGTCGGCCGGCAGACAGGCCACGACCAGTATCGCCAGACTGTGAAACATTTGATATTGCAGCCCGGTGTCGATCCACCCCAATGCGTCGGGCGATAAAGTGCGGGCTAATCCGTGGGCGGCAAAAGCGCCGAACGCGACACAGAAAAAACCGCTCAACGCGGCAATCAACAGCCAATAATGTCGCATGTTATGCCTTTCCCACCAGCAGAGATAAAATCCCCGCCGCAATAAGCGGCCCGACCGGCACCCCGCCGAAAAACGCCACGCCTAAAATAGTGCCGACCAAAAGCCCGGTCAGCAACACGGGATTTACGCCCATAAAACTGACGCCGCGTCCGCTCAGCCAGGCCACCAGAATACCGACCGCCACCGCCAGAAACATTTTCCAGTTGATAAATGAAATCCAGCTCGGCAGCGGGATCTTACCGGAAATAATCGGGCTTAATACCCCGATGGTCAGAATAATAATCCCGATATTCAACCCGTTTTTTTCCATAAACGGAATATATTTCACCAAAAAAGTCTGCTGCATCAGCAGCAATACGGTTGCGGAAATCGTGATGGAATTATTATTGCCCAGCACACCGAGCAAAATCAGCACCACCAGTAATAAGGCGATGGAATTAAATTGTAATGACATGAAACGAACACCTTAAATTCTGTGAAAAAACCGACCGCACTTTTTATTAAAGCGCATAAAAGTGCGGTCTGAAATTTGCGAAATTATAACAATTTTTGCCCGCCTCTGCGGTTTTATTTTCATTTTCGGGCAAAAAAGTATAGTATGAATTCAATTCCGGTAAGCCATTAACTTTTTTATGGAAATTGCACTACTTCTGGCGACCAAAATCACCGAACTGACATTAGCGGTATTGATGGGTTATGCGCTGGTCAAATCCAAAGTCCTCAGCTCGAAAGACAGCTATCCGCTGTCGGTGGTCGGTTTATATCTCATCAGCCCCGCGGTGATGATCAACGCGTTCCAAATCACCTATACCCCCGCCATTTTAAACGGTCTGCTGCTTTCGCTCGGCATGGCGGCAGTGTTGCATTTTATCCTGATCATCCTCGGCAGACTGTTCAAACGCTTGTTTAAGCTGGACCCGCTGGAGCAGGCGGCGGCTATTTATTCCAATTCCGGCAATCTGATTATTCCTCTGGTGGCGGCTTTGTTCGGGCCGGAATGGGTGATTTACGCCAGCTGTTTTATTGTGGTGCAGACTTTTTTATTCTGGACTCATTGCCGCATATTGCTGTGCGGGAAATCCAATTTAACCTTCAAGACCATATTTAAAAACGTAAATATTCTGTCTATTCTGGTCGGCGTCACGCTGTTTGCCTTTCAGATTAAGCTGCCGGGCATTATCACCGGCACCTTATCCGCCGTCGGGGCGATGATCGGGCCGAATGCGATGATTATCGCCGGCATGCTGATTGCCGCCATTCCGTTACGCACGATTTTTTCCTCGAAACGGATTTATCTGGTGACGTTTTTGCGTCTGATACTGGTACCGCTTTGCCTAATGCTGTTGATTAAACTGACCGGCGTCTCGCGCTGGGTGGAAAACGGCGAAACCATTGCGATGATAAGTTTTCTCGCCACCACCAGCCCGGCGGCGGCCACCGTTACGCAGATGGCGCTGATTTTTAATAAAAACGCCGCCAAAGCCAGCGCCATTTACGGTGTCACTACACTGCTGTGCGTCGTCACCATGCCGCTGATTATCGCACTTTATCAGCTTATATAAAAAAAAGACGAAACGGGATTTCGTCTTTTTGGTTTGGCAATCTCTTTGAGCGATTATCCGTTTAATCATCAACCTTAAATTTCAGCAGACGATTCGCATTGCTCGCCACGGTAATGGAAGAAAAGGCCATAGCGGCACCGCCTACCATCGGGTTGAGCAAAATACCTGCGATCGGATATAACACGCCGGCGGCGATCGGAATCCCCAGTGCGTTATACACAAAGGCACCGAACAGATTTTGTTTCATATTGCGCAAAATGCCTTTGGACAAAATCAAACCGTCGGCCACCGCACTGATACTGTGCCGCATTAAGGTCAGTTCCGCCGTTTCGATGGCAATATCGCTGCCGCTGCCCATGGCAATGCTGACATCCGCCTGCGCCAAGGCGGGTGCGTCGTTAATCCCGTCGCCCACCATGACCACATTATAACCCTGCTGCTGCAAATCCTTAATCGCCTGTGCCTTACCTTCCGGCAATACGCCGGCAATGACCTGATCAATACCGGCTTCCTTGGCAATGGCCTGCGCGGTTTTTTCCTGATCGCCGGTCAGCATAATCAAGCGATAACCCTGCTTATGCAGGCGCTGTAAGGCGTGAATACTGTCTTCCCGCAGCGGATCGCGGATCACGAAAATCCCGGCCAGCCGCTGCTCCACCGCAAAATACACCACGGTTGCGCCCTGCGCGCTTTCACGTTCCGCCGTTTCAGCCGCGGCGGCAATATCAACCTGTTGCTGCGACATTAAAGTGCGGTTGCCCAGCAATAAGTTTTTACCGTCGATTATCCCGCTCACGCCCAGCCCTTTTAAGGTATTAAAACGGCTTGGGTTTTGCAACGTCAGTTGTTTTTCCTGCGCCAGCGTCAATACCGCTTTCGCCAACGGATGACCGGCGCCCTGCTCCAGCCCGGCTGCCAGTTCGATAACCTGCATATCGCCAAAACCGTTAAAACAATGCAACCCTGTCACAAGCGGTTCGCCTTTGGTCAACGTACCGGTTTTATCGAATACTACTGTATCCGCGGAGGCGGCTTTTTGCAACGCATCGGCGTCACGAACCAGCACGCCCAGTTCCGCCGCCCGTCCGACCCCGGCAATAATCGACATCGGTGTCGCCAGTCCTAACGCACATGGACAGGCAATGATCAGCACCGTGGTGAAAATCACCAACGCATAGGATAACTGCGGTGCCGGCCCGATAAAATACCAGATCAGCGCGGCAAGCAAAGCGATACCGATCACTACCGGCACAAATACCGCCGCAACTTTATCGGCGATCTGCCCGATTTGCGGTTTACTGCTTTGCGCCTGACGCACCAGTCTGATGATATTCGCCAGCGTGGTCTGACTGCCGATTTGCTCGGCACGGAATAATAAGGTGCCGTCGGTCACGGTGGTACCGGCGCTGACTTTATCGCCCGGCTGTTTTTCAACCGGCAGCGGTTCGCCGGTCAGCATACTTTCGTCCAGCCAGCCGGCGCCTTGCTCAATAATACCGTCCACCGATACCCGATCGCCGGTTTGTAAACGCAAAAGCATCCCCTGTTGTACCTGCTGCAACGGAATTTCACGCTCGCCCAGTTCGTCCACCACTTTGGCAGTGGGCGGCGTTAAATCCAGCAACCGTTCCAAGGCCGTGGAAGAACGCTGTTTGGCTTTGGCTTCCAGCATTTTACCGATATTGATCAAACCGATAATCATCGCGCTGGCTTCAAAATACAGATGGCGTGAATTTTCCGGGAAAAAGGTCGGATAAAGGCACACGAACATGGAATATAACCATGCGGTTCCGGTGCCCAGCGCCACCAGCGTATCCATGGTGGAGGTACCTTTACGCAGATTCTGTAGCGCTTTGCGATAAAAATGATCGCCGGTGAAAACCATCACCGCCAAGGTTAATAACCCCAGCAACAGCCAATAATAATGGTTTTGTGCAGTCACCGACATTTCGCCGAACAAGCCCCAGAAGGTTAAACCGAAGCCTAAGATCAGAGCGATGATGCCTTGCCATTTGCGTTGTGCGATTTCATGCCGAATCTGGGTTTGCTGTTTTTCACGACGGATCTGCTCATCTTCAATCAGTTCTGCGCCGTAACCCGCCTCGACTACCGCATCAATCAACGCAGCGGGCTGTGCCTGTCCGAACACCAGTGCGGTTCGTTCCGCCAGATTGACTTGCGCATTATTCACGCCCGGCACCGCCTGCAACGCTTTCTGAACTTTCAGCACACAGGCGGCGCAGCTTAATCCGTCAAGCAATAATGTCACCTGATCCCCTTGATTTTCCGCTGCCACAGGATCAAGATTCACTACCGGTTCGGCAGTTTTTTCCGGCAGCGAGGCTACTTTGCCTCGGAAGCCAACACCGCCTGATAGCCGGCCTCTTGCACGGCGTGAATCAAGACCTGCGGATCAACCTCGCCGACTACGGTGGCGCGTTCCAGCGTCACATCTGCACTTTGTACGCCGTCAATCGCTTGCAACGCTTTAGTGACCGATTTCACGCAATGCTGGCAGGATAATTCGCTTAATGCTAAAACTGTGGTTGTCATGTTGATACTCCTTAGTTAACAAGATGGGTTAATCTACGCGGCTTAGCATAAAGCTTAACCTTAGGTTAAGGTCAAGCGGTATTTTTCTCACTCTTTTTATTCGGCGGGAATGCCTTAGAAACGCTGCTTAACGGACGCTATATTACGGCGTCCGCACTTTTTTTAGAGACCGGAGACGGCAGGCAGAATGAAAGGCATAAACAGTAGATTTTAAGCAAAAACCAACCGCGCTTTTCCGCTGTAAACGGTGGCTCGTCCTTCGCGGGCAAAACCAATCAGCGTTAAATCGCTTTGTTGCGCCATTTTCACCGCCAGATCCGTTGCCGCGGAAATGGCAATCAGCATTTCAATGCCGCAGGTGGCGCTTTTCTGCACCATTTCATAACTGGCGCGGCTGGTGACTAATACAAACCCCGTCGGTTTGTGCTGTTTGGCATGCCAGCCCAGCAATTTATCCAGCGCCACATGACGGCCGACATCTTCACGCAGCGCCAGCAGTTCGCCGTTCGGGGTAAAAAATGCCGCCGCATGGGTCGCCCCGGTTTGCCTGCCGAGGGTCTGCGCGGCATAAAGTTGTTGCAGGCAATCGTCAAGCCGCATTAAATCAAACGTAAAAGTGCGGTCTAAAACCGGCAAGTTTTTATACACCTGGTTTAGCTGTTCGCTGCCGCAGATACCGCAGCCGGTACGTCCGGCAAGCGTGCGGCGTTTTTCTTTCAGCAGAACGAAACGACGCGTCGCCAGTTCGATATGCACTTCAATACCATTGACAACCGGCACAATCTCAATGTCGTAAATCTCCGCCGGACTTTGGATTATCTCTTCAGCCAGCGAAAACCCGAGTGCGAAATCCGCCAAATCATGCGGCGAACACATCATCACCGTATGCGATATGCCGTTATAAACCAAGGCGACCGGCACTTCCGCGGCGACGGATTCCTTTTTTTGCTGATAATGAAAGGTTGATTCCGCGTTTCCGGATTGTTCCTTGTTTGTTGATTTTTTGAAAAAATTAATTGCGATTTCTGTGATCCATATCACGTTTTGTTGTCAACTCCATAAAATTAGTTATAGATTATTGCTCAAAAAATAGGTATTCTAGGTCGGATTTTTAGCGCTTCGCGCGCTATACTATCAAATCTATCCGACTACGAAAAAGAATTTACGCCATTTTTATTCGCCGAATATACAAGTTTTCGGCAAAAAAACAACTCTACTACTTACACTAAAGGAGTGATTATGCAGATCACTAGAAGAAAATTCTTTAAGATCTGTGCAGGCGGTATGGCGGGAACATCTGCGGCATTGCTGGGTTTTGCCCCGGCGACGGCGCTGGCGGCTCCCCGCGAATACAAACTATTACGCGCCCAAGAAACACGTAATACCTGTACTTACTGTGCGGTAAGCTGCGGTATGCTGATGTACAGCACCGGCAAACCGGCGACCAGTCTCAGTTCTCATACCGGCACAAATACCCGCAGTAAACTGTTCCATATCGAAGGCGATCCCGATCATCCGGTCAGCCGCGGAGCGCTATGTCCGAAAGGCGCAGGCGCACTGGATTATGTCAACAGTGCCAGCCGCAGTCTCTACCCGGAATATCGCGCCCCCGGTTCCGATAAGTGGGAGCGTATTTCCTGGCAGGATGCGATAAAACGCATTGCCCGTCTGATGAAAGACGACCGCGATGCCAACTTTATCGAGAAAAACGAGGCCGGCAATACGGTGAACCGCTGGACAACCACCGGCATTCTGACCGCCTCAGCGATCAGCAATGAAGCGGCATTATTAACCCATAAATGGATTCGCATGCTTGGCATGTTGCCGGTCGGCAACCAGGCCAATACTTGACACGGACCAACGGTAGCAAGTCTTGCTCCATCATTTGGTCGCGGTGCGATGACAAATAACTGGGTTGATATTAAAAACGCCAACCTTATCCTTGTGCAAGGCGGTAATGCGGCTGAAGCACATCCTGTCGGTTTCCGCTGGGCGATTGAGGCGAAGAAAAACGGTGCGAAAATCATCGTGGTTGACCCGCGCTTTAACCGGACTGCGGCGGTGGCGGATTTCTATACCCCAATCCGTTCGGGATCAGATATCGTGTTCTTAATGGGCGTGGTGAAATATCTGCTGGATAACGATAAAATTCAGCATGAGTATGTCAAACATTACACCAACGCATCTTACCTGATCAACGAAGGTTATAAATTTGAAGACGGTTTATTTTCCGGCTTTAATGAAGAAAAAAACAGCTACGATAAATCAAGCTGGTCTTATCAATTAGATGAAAACGGTTATGCCAAACGGGATATGACCTTGCAGCACCCGCGCTGCGTATTGAATATTCTGCGCGAGCACGTTGCACGTTACACGCCGGAACTGGTGGAGCAAATGTGCGGTGTAAAACAGAAAGATTTTGCGTATATCTGTCAGGAAATCGGCAAAACCGCCGCGCGCGATAAAACCATGACGCATTTGTATGCGCTGGGCTTTACCGAGCATTCCATCGGTACGCAAAATATCCGTTCGATGGCGATTATCCAGCTCTTGCTGGGGAATATCGGTATGCCGGGCGGCGGGATTAATGCGTTACGCGGTCACTCTAACGTACAGGGTACTACGGACATGGGCTTGCTGCCGACGTCATTACCCGGTTATATGCGTTTACCGAACGATAAAGAAACCTCTTACGAGCAATATATCGACGCCATTACACCGAAAGATATCGTGCCGAATCAGGTGAATTATTACCGCAATACCTCGAAATTCTTCGTCAGTTTAATGAAGTCGTTCTATGGCGATAACGCCACCAAAGAAAACGGCTGGGGATTTGATTTCTTACCGAAATTCGAACGGCTTTACGACCCGATTACTCATATTCATTTAATGAACGAAGGAAAAATGCACGGTTATATTTGTCAGGGCTTTAACGTGTTAAATTCCCTGCCGAATAAAAATAAAACCATCGCCGGTTTAAGCAAGCTGAAATATCTCATTATTTTAGATCCGTTGCAGACCGAAACCTCCGAGTTCTGGAAAAACTTCGGCGAATCCAATGATGTGAACCCGGCGGACATTCAGACTGAAGTGTTCCGTTTGCCGACCACCTGCTTTGCGGAAGAAGACGGCTCAATCGCTAACTCCGGCCGTTGGGCGCAATGGCACTGGAAAGCCTGCGATCAGCCGGGAGAAGCCTTACCGGATGCGGATATTCTTTCGATGCTGCGTGAAGAGATGCTGGAACTGTATCATCGCGAAGGCGGTCGCGGACTGGAATCGTTTGAGGCGATGAGATGGGATTACATTCAATCGCATTCACCAAGTGCGGAAGAATTATGTAAAGAACTGAACGGTTACGCGTTAGCCGATCTCTATGATGACAACGGCAACCTGATGTATAAAAAAGGACAATTGCTCAACGGATTTGCGCACCTGCGCGATGACGGTACGACCTCATCGGGTAACTGGCTCTATGCGGGACAGTGGACCGAAAAAGGTAACCAAACGGCAAACCGTGATAATTCCGATCCGTCCGGGCTGGGTTGTAATATCGGTTGGGGCTTCGCATGGCCGGCAAACCGCCGCGTGCTGTATAACCGCGCCTCACTGGATATTAACGGCAACCCTTGGGATCCGAAACGTCAGCTGATTAAATGGAACGGTAAAAACTGGAACTGGATGGATGTGGCCGATTACGGCGCCATTCCGCCGGGCGCGGATACCGGGCCGTTTATTATGTCCGCCGAAGGGGTCGGTCGTCTGTTTGCGGTGGATAAGATCAACAGCGGTCCGTTGCCGGAACATTATGAGCCGATAGAAAGCCCGATCGGCACTAATCCGCTGCACCCGAATGTGGTGAGCGATCCGACTACGCGTATTTATCAGCAAGACCGTGAATTTATCGGTTCAAGCAGCGAGTTCCCGTATGTCGGTACCTCCTACCGCTTAACCGAGCATTTCCACAGCTGGACGGCGCAATCCGCCTTAAATATCATCGCGCAGCCGCAACAGTTTGTGGAAATCGGTGAAGCGCTGGCGGCGGAAAAAGGGATCGAGAAAGGCGATATGGTCAAAGTTACCTCCAAACGCGGCTATATTAAAGCCGTCGCTGTCGTCACGAAACGGATTAAGGCATTAACCATTAACGGACAGACCGTCCACCAAGTGGGTATGCCGATCCACTGGAATATGAAGGCGCTGAACGGTAAAGGAAACCGCGGTTTCTCCACCAACACGCTGACACCGTCATGGGGTGATTCCAATACTCAGACACCGGAATACAAAACCTTCCTGGTGAACATCGAAAAAGTGACTGAAAGCGCAGGAGGTGCAAAATGACATCATCGGTAATGACGCAGGATATCGTCAAAGTCTCCGCCACCTCCGGCTATACGCCGCCACCGCATGCGCGTGATCATAAGGTTGAAGTGGCGAAACTGATCGATGTGACCACCTGTATCGGCTGCAAAGCCTGTCAGGTGGGATGTTCCGAATGGAATGATATCCGTTCGGCGGTGGATGCGAAATGCGTCGGTGTTTATGACAATCCGACCGATCTGAACGCAAAAGCCTGGACGGTGATGCGCTTTAACGAAGTGGAGGAAAACGATCGTCTGGAATGGCTTATCCGCAAAGACGGCTGTATGCACTGCACCGAACCGGGCTGTTTGAAATCCTGCCCGGCACCCGGTGCGATTATCCAGTATGCCAACGGTATTGTGGATTTCCAGTCGGATAAATGTATCGGTTGCGGTTATTGTATCGCCGGTTGTCCGTTTAATATTCCGCGTATGAATCCGGAAGATAACCGGGTATATAAATGCACGCTTTGTGTCGATCGCGTGTCTGTCGGCCAAGAACCGGCCTGTGTGAAAACCTGCCCGACCGGCGCCATTCGTTTCGGTTCCAAAGAGGAAATGAAAGTCTATGCGGAACAACGTATCGTCGATCTTAAATCGCGCGGTTACGACAATGCCGGACTTTACGATCCGCCGGGTGTCGGCGGCACCCATGTGATGTATGTGCTGCATCATGCCGACAAGCCGGAACTTTACTCCGGCTTGCCGAAAGATCCGCACATTTCACCGACCGTGACATTGTGGAAAGACGTACTCAAACCGGTTGCGGCAATCGCCATGGGCGGTCTGGCATTGGCCGAAGTCGCCCACTACCTCACCGTAGGGCCGAACGAAGAGGAAGATGTAGAAGACCACAGCGAACAGTTTGAGGCAGAAGACAGAGGGGGAAAACATGAGTAAATTCAATCTCAGCAATGACACGAAAATCGTGCGCCATAAACCTTTGGCGCGGGTGAGTCACTGGTTCCTCGTGATCTGCTTTTTCTTAACTATGTTCACCGGCGTTGCGTTCTTCTTCCCGGATTTCGCCTGGTTGCATGAAATTCTCGGTACGCCGCAACTTGCGCGTGCCGTGCATCCGTTCACCGGCATTATTATGTTTATCTCGTTTATTATTCTGGCCTTTATTTATTGGCATCATAATATTCCGGAGAAAAACGATATTCGCTGGCTGAAAGGCATCAAACAGGTGTTGCTCGGTAACGAACATGCCGTGGCTTACAACGGGAAATACAACCTCGGACAGAAAATGCTGTTCTGGACGTTGATCCTCGCCATGCTTACCTTGCTGACCACCGGTATCATTATGTGGCGACAGTATTTTTCCCATAATTTCCCGATTCCGGTCATACGCGCTGCGATTTTGCTCCATTCCGCCAGTGCGTTTGCGCTGTTTACCGGCATTTTGGTGCATATCTACATGGCATTCTGGGTAAAAGGCTCAATCCGCGGTATGGTGGAAGGCTGGGTGACGGTGCGCTGGGCCAAAAAACACCATCCGAAATGGTTTAAAGAAGAAGTGTTGCCTGAATTGGAAAAACAGGCAAATAACCCGAAATAACCCTGAAAAGTGCGGTCGAATTTTTATAAATTTTTAAATTTTTCACCGCACTTTCTTTTAATATAAAGACAATTATGGCAATCCGAATTTTACCCGAAGCAGAAATTCAAAAGGCGACTGACTCCTACCAGCGCCCTGCGTTACTGTTTTCGAATCCGAAAAATATCTATTCCCGCCGCGCCGCACGCTTAAAAGCGCTGGCGGAAAATCATCCGTTGGCGGATTATCTTAACTTCGCCGCCGCCGTCGCGGAGGCCCAGCTGGATGTGTTAAATACCCTGCCGCTGGCAAAAGATCAGCTGGCAAATCAAACATTAGCGCAATATGTGCCGCTCAATACCGCCACTTGGCAGCGCGATCCCTATTGGATTAAAGCGCTGCACGCCCTGCTCGCCCGCCTGAAAATGGGGGCGAATGAGACGGTTAAAGACGTCATCGAAAGCCTTGAACAGTGCTCCGATGATGCGCTGGAACAAATGGCCGATGCGCTGTTGGCGCAAAATCTGTCCGAACAGCTTGCCGATAAGGCGGTGTTTCTCTGGGCGGCATTATCCCTGTACTGGGCACAACTCACCGAGCAAATTCCGCACGGGCATAATTTAGAAAATACGCAGCAACTGCATCACTGTCCGGTTTGCGGCTCGGCGCCGGTATCCAGTCTGGTCCATTTCGGTGCGTCACAAGGTTTGCGTTATCTTCATTGTTCCCTGTGCGAAAGCGAATGGAACGTCATGCGCGCGCAATGCACAAACTGCGCGCAGGACGGTAACGTCTCCTATTGGACATTAGATAACGAAATGGCGGCGGTGCGCGCGGAAAGCTGCGGCGACTGCAATAGTTATCTGAAAATTCTCTTTCAGGAAAAAGATCACAATGTGGAACCGGTGGCAGACGATTTGGCGGCGATTTTTCTGGATATCGAACTGGAAGAAAAAGGCTTTGCACGAAGCGGTCAGAACCCGTTTATGTTCTCTGCCGCAGACACCAAATAACACGCCGGATAACTCACATCCTTCACCGTTTTAACCGAACCCAAAAGCTGCCTCCGCTGGCAAATCGGAGGCAGCGCCGAGATAAAATGCCCGCCGATTAACCGCCTGTTTGCCGGTTTTTGGTTTATTTTCAGTAACAAAGCCTCTATACTTGTACTATCGTAAAACATAAGAGAGAGGAAAACATGACATTTCAGGCCATTGCTTTTGACCTTGACGGCACCTTATTAAACAGCCAGGGACAGATTTTAACTTCAAGCCAACGCGCCATTCAAAACGCCCGTGAAAAAGGCATTAAAATTATTTTAGTTACCGGGCGCCATCACACCGCCGCTCGCCCTTATCATTATCAATTGGGCTTAGATACCCCGATTATCTGCTGTAACGGCACCTATATTTACGATGTCGAAACGGACAGTATGCCGATTGCCAATCCGCTGTCCAAGGCACAGGCGGAGCAGGTTATTGAAGTGGCGGAAAAATACGGTACGCACTTATTAATGTATTCCCGTGATGCGATGAATTACCTGCAACTTAATGATCATATGAGAAAATTCAGCCAATGGGTAGCCGGCTGTCCCGAATCCGTACGCCCTCACCTTCAGCAAGTGCAGGATTTCCGTCAGCTGCTGGAAAAAGACAATGAGGTGATCTGGAAATTTGTCGTCAGCCATCCGAATCGAACTGTTATGGAACAAACGGTTGCGGCACTGCCCGCGGAAGATTTCAGTTGTGAATGGTCTTGGATAGACCGCGTCGATATCGCCAAAAACGGTAACAGTAAAGGCAGACGTCTGCTTGAATTATTGAATACATGGAAAATTGATCCGAGAAATGTCATTGCCTTCGGTGATAATCATAATGATATCAGCATGCTGACTTCCGCCGGACTGGGGATCGCCATGGGCAATGCCGAACCGGCCGTCAAACAGCAAGCGACTCTGGTTACGCTATCCAATGATGAAGACGGAATCGCCGCCGCACTGGCCGAACATCTTTAATTATTATTCCCCGGTAAAAGCTGTAAGTATAATACTTACGGCTTTTTTACAGATGATAAAAAATATAACGTTATTCATCATTCTCTATCCTCGCTTAAATTTTTATTACCCAAATAAACTGTCCGATAATAAAGCGCCGTAACATTTCCCATTAAATGAAATAAAAGTTAATAAACTGAACATTTGATATATTAAATTTCAATCCCTTTACAAAAGTTCAGCAGTAAATATTTTTACTTCGTTTATCAAAAACCTAAAATTTGTGATTAATCTCACGATTTTTAGATCTTTTTATTAAATCCATGTGAGATCGATCATATATTCAGGGATTCCTATATTGAGCAAATAATCATTATTTGTTAGTTTGTTCAAAATAATATTAATAAGGAAGCCCGCATTGCGATAAACGGATTTATTTAACATTTCTATCTGCATAAGCTAAAGGAGATTGATATGAAAATGAAGTTAATCAGACACCTCGCCATATTAATGGCACTCCCTATGATTGGCTTTTCTGCTCAGGCAAAAGAGCTGATTGTCTCAACCACTGCCAGCGCCGGCTCTTTACAATACAATACCACCCAGCATTTTGTTGATACGGCAAACAAAAAATTATCCGCCATAAAATCCGATTACCAGCTCAAATTTTTTGGTTCAGGCCAATTGGGTTCCGATAAAGATACCCAGCAGAAATTAAAACTGGGTACGATTAATATCGCTTTATTATCATCCACCTTAGCAACCAATATTCCTCAAATGGCTATTTTTGAATTACCATTTCTGATCACCAACCGCGCGCAATTAGCTAAAGTCGAAAGCGAGGTGTTTTATCCTTATATTGCGCCGGAAGCGGAGAAAAAAGGTTATAAAATTATCGGATTATGGGAAAACGGATTTCGAAATATTACCAATAACAGCCGCCCGATTAATAAACCGGAAGATTTAAAAGGTTTGAAAATCCGCACGCCGAACAGTTCATGGCGGTTAAAAATGTTTAAAGCCTGGGGCGCAAATCCGACACCGATTCCGTTCGGTGATGTATTTATCGGGTTAAGAACCGGTGTAATAGACGGTCAGGAAAATCCGCTCACCAATATTTATGCCGCAAAATTACAGGAAGTACAAAAATATCTGAGTATGACTAACCATGTTTATTCTCCGGCTTATTTAACCGCCGGAACGCAGTCATATAAAAAACTGCCGGCAGAGGTCAAAGAAATTATTGAAGCTGCGGCAAAAGAAGCGCAATCATGGGCATATCATGAAGCGGAACAATTGGATAAACAGTTGGAAATGAAGCTCACCGAAAGCGGTATGCACTTAAATGTCGTTGATATTTCAGCCTTTATTGACGCCAGTAAACCGATTTATCAGGAATTTACAACCGAAGTGCCTAACGGTAAGTTCTTATTGGAAAAAACTCAAGACGCGATTAAATAATACACATTGGGATCATACTTATGGAAAGATTATTTAATGTCGTGAAGAAAATTCTAACCATCATTTCTTCATTAATTCTGGTCGCGTTGGCAATAATCATTATCCTGTCCATTTTCAGCCGCTTTTTCGGTGTGTCGCTGCATTGGTATGATGAAATTGCGGCGATTTTGCTCGCTTGGCTCACCTTTTACGGCGGGGCATTATGCGCTATTAATCGCAGCCATATGGGATTCGGCAATCTGGTCGCCTCAATGCCGCTTGCGCTGAAAAAAGCAGTATTCGTTTTAAATGAAATCATTATTATCGGTTTCTTTGCCCTGCTGGCATGGGCCGGTTTTTACATTTTATCCGTTTTCGGCGAAGAAACGCTGACCAGTCTTGATTTTATACCGTTAGCGGTCACCCAATCCGCCTTACCGATCGGTTGCGTATTATTCATTATTGCGGAGCTGTTATCCATGCCAAAAGCATTTCATGCGATCATGGCGGGTAAAACGCAAGATGATGAAGAAATCGAACAAGCGCTAAAAGACGTCACCGACAGTGCGGATATGCAAATGGCTAAGGAGAAAATACAATGATTGCATTTTTAGTGTTAATCGGCTTAATTTTACTCGTTATGATCAACGTGCCGATCGCAGTTGCCATCGGCGTGGTCTCCGTGCTGGGCATGTTAGCCACAAACAGCTTCGATTCCGTTTATAATATCGCATTATCGATTTTTGACGGTGCCGCCAACTTTTCCTTATTGGCCATTCCCCTCTTTATCTTAGCCGGCACCTTAATGAATACCGGAGGCATTTCGGTCAGGCTGATTAATTTTGTTAATGCCATTATCGGTTTTATTCGCGGCGGACTGGCGATGGTGAATGTCGGGGTCTCGATGATTTTTGCCGAAATCTCCGGTTCTTCCGTGGCGGATGTTGCGGCATTGGGGTCGATTTTAATTCCGGCAATGAAAAAACGGGGTTATAAAGCGACCTTTTCTGCCGCCGTAACCTCTTCCTCCGCCTCACTGGCGGTGATTATTCCGCCGTCATTGCCGATGATTATTTACGGCGCCATGGCCGATGTATCGATTTCCAAGCTCTTTATTGCCGGCTTAGCCGCCGGCGGACTGGCATCCATCGGCATGTTTATGGTCTGTTACTATTACGCGGTGAAATACAATTTACCGCGGGAAGAATCCTTTAGCCTGCGTAAATTGTGCGAATCCTTTAAAGATGCCATCTGGGCATTAACCCTACCGGCAATTATTTTAGGCGGTATCATCAGCGGTTTCACCACCGCCACGGAAGCCGCCGGACTAGCCGTATTGCTGGCATTGATCATCGGTTTCTTTATCTATAAAGAGCTTACTTTCGCTTCTTTCCGCAAAGCGGTGGTAGAAAGCGTGAACGGTACTTCCGTTGTGATGTTATTGGTCGCGACTTCCGCCGCCTTGGGATTGTTTCTGACCGAGCAGGAAGTTCCTCAGCATATGGCATCTGCGATTTTGGGCATCTCGGATAATAAATATATCGTACTCATGATGCTGAATATGATGTTATTTATTATCGGCATGTTCCTGCACGGTGCCGCCGCCATTATTCTGGTCGTGCCGATTGTAATGCCACTTATCGCCCAATTGGGTATCGACCCTATTCATTTCGGCATTATCCTCACCTTAAATATCGCCGTGGGACAACAAACGCCCCCAGTGGCCAGCGTACTCATTACGGCTTCATCAATCGCTAAAAAAGATATCTGGAGCGTCACCAAAGACAACCTGTGGTTTATTTTAGTGTTGTTGTTTACATTAATGGCGGTCACTTATATCCCGGCCTTAACCGTGGGAATGGTCAATCTGTTGTACTAAAATAGATGCTTAACATCACCTCATAATATATGGGGTGATAATTTTGTCTTTTTTATTGCCAATATATTTCCGACGAATGTTGCAAAAACGCTGAAATTTTTCACCGCACTTTTAGCGCAATAAGGTTCATCAAGCTCATTTTTAAACCCGATTGAAACAGCCGCCAAAATGCAAGAAGGAAAGAAAAAGCGGAAAATAAAAAACTGCAAGCACTTGGGTTTAATCCCTTCTGCTTACAGTTTAATAAAATGGCGGAGGAAGTGAGATTTGAACTCACGGAGGGCGTAAACCCTCGCCGGTTTTCGAAACCGGTGCCTTCGACCGCTCGACCATTCCTCCATGCGATTTGGCAAAATATAGTACAGATAAGGTCGCGAGTAAATCAAAAAATCATATTTAGCCTATTAAAAGCTGATAATTTATTCGTTTCGGGTGAATTTCAAACAACAGTAATGAAAAAGATGCCGCCGATACATTGACTTTTAATAGGTTAACCAGTACTTTATGGCAATGTATTGATTATTACACAGGAGATTTTATGCAATCACGAATTATTGTTGACACCAGAGAAGCATCGGTTTTAGCAACCAATAAAGTATTACGGAATACCTATTTTCTGCTTGCTTTAACATTGACGTTCTCCGCTCTCGTGGCTTTTGCGGCAATGGCATTTAATCTGCCGCCGTTGCATTACGGTATTTTATTGATCGGTTTTTATGGATTGCTGTTTCTAAACAACGCCTTGGCTAACAGTGCATGGGGTATTCTGTCCACATTTGCGCTGACCGGATTTCTGGGTTATTCCCTCGGCCCGATATTAAACGCTTATGTCGGCGCAGGATTAGGTGAGCTGATCGTTTTCGCGCTTGCCGGTACCGCAGCGGTATTTTTTGCCTGCTCCGCTTATGTTTTAACCACCAAAAAAGATATGTCATTCCTATCCGGCATGATGTTTACCCTTTTCATCGTGCTGATTGTCGGAATGATTGCAAGTTTCTTCTTTAATATGCCGGGATTTTATGTCGCGTTAAGCGCATTATTTATCGTGTTCTCCAGCATGGCGATTTTATATGAAACCAGCAATATTGTGCACGGCGGCGAAACCAATTATATTCGTGCCACAGTCAGTTTATACGTATCGCTGTATAATATTTTCGTCAGTTTGCTAAACTTACTGCGTATTTTTGGCAGCGACGATTAGTTATCGGTTCAATAGGTAAATTCGACGCCCCTTTATAGGGGCGTTTCCGTATAATAATCACATTCAACACAGTGTAAAATTATGTTAATCGTAAATGAGTTACAAATTGCAACGGATTCGGAAGGCTATCTGCTTGATCTGAACCAATGGTGTCCTGAGGTGGCGTTGGCCATCGCACAGCAGGAAAATCTGACATTAACCGACGCCCACTGGGAAGTTATTCACTTCGTGCGGGCGTTTTATCAGGAATATAAAACCTCCCCGGCAATCCGAATGTTAGTTAAGGCCATGGCGCAAAAGCTGGGAGAAGAGAAAGGAAACAGCCGCTATCTACAGCGCCTTTTTCCTGACGGGCCGGCAAAACAGGCCACCAAACTGGCCGGCTTACCGAAACCGGCAAAATGCCTGTAATTTAAAATTTGATAATCATTATCATTTACAATAAATTAATAACCCTATATAATGTGCCGGCACTTAACAACTTATATTTAAAGGAGAAATTATGTCACGCTTATTGATATTGATTAGTGCCGCATTATTTACATTGTTCAGCCTGCCGGGCTATGCCAAGTTTAAGGTCGTCACCACATTCACCATTATTCAGGATATTGCGCAGAATATCGCCGGTGATGCCGCGACGGTCGAATCCATTACGAAACCCGGTGCGGAAATTCATGATTATGAACCCACTCCGAAAGATATTGTAAAAACCCAATCCGCGGATCTGGTCTTATGGAACGGTTTAAATCTGGAACGCTGGTTCGAACGTTTCTTCCAGAATGTTCAGGATAAACCTTCCGTTGTCGTCACCGAAGGGATTACACCGATTTCAATTTTTGAAGGCCCCTATAAAAACGCCCCGAATCCGCACGCTTGGATGTCGCCGACCAACGCGTTAATTTATATTGAAAACATTAAAAACGCATTGGTGAAATACGATCCGCAAAATGCCGATACTTACCGCCGCAATGCAGAAAATTATGCTCAACAAATCAAAGCATTGGATGAGCCGCTACGCAAAAAACTGACTCAGATCCCGCAGCAGCAACGCTGGCTGGCGACCAGCGAAGGCGCATTCAGCTATCTGGCGCAGGATTACGGTTTGCAGGAAGTGTATTTATGGCCGATTAATGCGGAACAGCAAGGCACCCCGCAGCAAGTGCGTCATATGATCGATCTGGTGAAAAAACATCATATTCCGGTTGTCTTCAGCGAAAGCACCATTTCGCCAAAACCGGCACAACAAGTGGCAAAAGAAAGCGGTGCGAAATACGGCGGTGTGCTTTATGTGGATTCCTTATCCGCCGCCGACGGCCCGGTACCGACATACATCGATTTACTCAATACCACCGTCACCACCATTGTAAAAGGATTTGAAAAATAATGTCGTCTCAAACCCCAGCTTCGATTTCGGTTGAAAACGTAACAGTACGTTACAACAACGGTCATACTGCCATTCATGATGTGTCCTTTGAATTGCAGGGCGGCACGACCTGTGCCTTGGTTGGGGTGAACGGCAGCGGAAAATCCACCCTGTTTAAAAGCCTGATGGGATTAATCAAACCGCAGCAAGGTACCATTCGGTTATGCGGTTTGCCTATCTCTCAGGCGTTAAAGCAGAACATGGTGGCCTATGTCCCGCAAAGCGAAGATGTGGACTGGCAGTTTCCCGTGTCGGTTTACGATGTCGTGATGATGGGACGTTACGGCTATATGAATTTCCTGCGGATACCGAAAACCCTTGATAAACAGGAAATTCAGCGCGCTATGCAGCGGCTGGGTATCGAACACTTGGCAGCGCGGCAAATCGGCGAGCTGTCGGGCGGTCAGAAAAAACGGGTATTTCTCGCCCGCGCGTTGGCGCAGCAAAGCCGTATTATTTTACTGGACGAACCCTTTACCGGCGTGGACGTGCAAACGGAAAACGCGATTATGGAGTTATTGGCGCAGTTACGCACCGAAGGATATCTCATTTTAGTTTCCACCCATAATTTAGGTTCCGTTCCCGATTATTGCGATCAGGTGGTAATGATCAACCGCACCGTACTGGCAAAAGGCAGCACGGAAACCACCTTCACCCAGCAGCACCTTGAATTGGTGTTCGGCGGTGTGCTGCGTAATGTTAAACTGCTGGGACGCGATCTGCATGATGATGAAGACAGCCGTTCAGTGACCGTATTAACGGATGATGAATTGCCGGCGGTGTTTTACGGGCAGACGAAAAATGATCCGCCGGCGCCGATCACGAAAGAACATCCGGCCGGGACGGAGCATGAAAAAAGCCGGTCGGCTAAGGAAAACCACGCATGTTAGCGACGTTACTCGAACCGTTTTCCTACGACTATATGTTAAAAGCGCTGATTTTAAGCGCCACCGTAGGGGGAATCTGCGCATTCTTGTCCGCCTATTTAATGCTGAAAGGCTGGTCGCTGATCGGCGATGCCCTTTCTCATTCCGTGGTTCCCGGTGTGGCCATTGCTTATTCACTTGCCCTGCCCTATGCGCTGGGCGCATTTTTTGCCGGAATTTTAGCCGCACTTTCGATTCTGTGGATCAAATCCATTTCAAAATTGCGCGAAGACGCCATTATCGGCTTTATCTTCACCACCTTTTTCGCCATCGGATTGCTCATCATTTCGTTAAATCCGACCTCGGTCAACGTACAGGAAATTATTTTAGGCAACATTCTCGGTATTGCCGACGAAGACATTATTCAGGTTGCCATTATTATTGCAATTTGTCTGGTTTTACTGCTGATCTTCTGGAAAGATCTTTTATTGGTATTTTTTGATGAAACCCATGCCGCTTCCGTCGGGTTATCGCCGTTTTATTATAAACTGCTGTTTTTCGTCTTACTCAGCGCCTGCGTGGTCGCCGCCTTGCAGACTGTCGGTGCCATCTTGGTCATCGCCATGGTGATCACTCCCGGCGCAACGGCATATTTATTAACCGATCGTTTTAAAACGCTGGTCGCTATCGCCGTCTCGCTCGGCATTGTTACCAGCGCACTGGGGGTTTATATCAGCTACTATCTGGATGGCGCCACCGGGGGATTAATTGTCTGTTTTCAGACCGCACTTTTTCTTATGGCTTTTTTGTTCTCGCCTAAATACGGTTTACTTGCACAAAAACGCCCGGTCACACAGGCGGTGCCGCATGAATAATATCCTCGACTGGTTTCTTGAACCCTTTGCCTACCCTTTCATGCAAAACGCGCTGTTAACCGCGCTTATCGTGGCGATTATCTGCGCCGTGCTGTCCTGTTATCTGATTCTGAAAGGCTGGGCGCTGATGGGCGATGCCGTTTCCCATGCGGTGCTGCCCGGTATCGTACTTGCCTATTTGCTCGGCCTGCCGCTTGCCGTCGGCGCCTTTGCCTCCGGTCTGACCTGTGCGTTAAGCATCGGCTATTTAAAAGAAAACAGCCGTATTAAAGAAGATACCGTGATGGGGATTGTTTTTTCCGGCATGTTTGCATTAGGTCTGGTGCTGTTTACTAAAGTGGATACCGATCAGCATCTTATGCATATCCTGTTCGGCAATCTGCTCGGCGTCAGTTCAGCCGAATTATGGCAGACCTTTATCACGGCCGGCCTGATTTTACTTCTCATCTTACTGAAAAGACGGGATTTTCTGCTTTATTGTTTTGATCCCAGCCATACCCGTGTTGCCGGCCTGTCTCCGCGCCTGTTGCATTACGGCTTACTCATCTTACTGGCGCTCACCATTATCAGCGCAATGCAGGTGGTCGGCGTGATTCTGGTGGTGGCGATGCTGATTTCACCGGGCATCACCGCTTACACCCTGAGCAAACGCTTCGACACCATGCTGATCATCGCCGTGTCGGTTTCGATTACCACCAGTATTCTGGGCACCATTATCAGCTATCATATCGACGGTGCGACCGGCGCCTGTATTATCCTGTTACAGGCGATGTTCTTCCTGCTCGCATTATGCTACAGCAAGCTGAAAAACCGTTAATGGCGCACGGAAAACTCATTAAACGTTTGTTCACCGCTATAATCCTGCTCGATGACACGTTTCACCACGGCGGTGCGCGGCCCTTTTTGCAGCCAGCCGCGTAATGCCTCAAGCTGAGATGGCGAGCCGATGGCCACCACCTGTACGCTGCCGTCGGGCAAATTTCTGACCATACCGCGCACGCCGATTTTAACCGCCTCGCGCCAAGTAAAAAAACGAAAACCGACGCCCTGCACCATGCCATAAACGGTAAATTGTTTCTTTAACATATTTTCCTCCGTCATTTGCTTATCGCCGTTCAACTCAGGTAAAAAAATAAAAATTTTTCCTTGAAAACGAATTTTCCTATTTCCATTTTTCTTAAATTAGAATAGCATACGGCTAACACTTTATCGAATAGAGTGCGTTAGAATTAAAAGACATTATCCCATCATAGAGGAGCAAGTATGAAATTTCGGTTCGCTGCATTGGCTAGCGCAGCTTTATTAACCAGCACGGCAAGCTTTGCAGGTGTTGTGAGCAGCTCATCAAACGTTGATTTTCTGGCTATCGACGGACAAAAAGCAAGTAAATCATTATTAAAATCAGCCAAATCTTTTAATGTTAATGATACTCAAACCCACCAGGTTGTGGTTCGCGTCAGCGAAGTGGTGAAAGCCGGTTCCGATCGTTCATTATTCGAATCCAATCCGGTTATCGTCACCTTCCAAGGTTCGGCCGAAGATATCGTCATCTCCGCGCCGCGCATTGAAACCGAACGTGATGCCGCCGCCTTTAATCAGAAACCGGAAATTATGGTGAAAACCGTATCCGGTAAAGCGATTTCAAACAAGCAGGACACGTTAAAACAGGAAGGCTTTTTGCCGGGCGCCAATTTAATTGAAAATCTTTCCGAATATAACGCTTCCGGTGCAACGGCTTCCGTGCCGTCATTGGCAACCAGTGCGATTCCTGCCGCCGTGCCGGGATTTGCCAAAGCGCAAAAAGGTAAAGTGGTGGTACAGGGCGAAAACGTGGCTGAACAGCAGCTGCAATATTGGTTCCAGCAGGCGGACAAAGACACTCAGGCCCGCTTCCTTGATTGGGCGAAAAAACAAAAATAATTTTTTGTTTTGATGCTTATCTTGATCTTAAAGTGGGCCCGGTTGCTCACTTTTTTATTATGGAGACCGCTATGCAAACCACTACCCGTCAATTAGCGCCAGTTAAACACATTGCGCTGGTCGCCCATGATCACTGCAAACAGGATCTGATAAACTGGTGTAAAAACAACCGCACTTTATTGCATCCGCATCAACTGTACGCCACCGGCACCACCGGCAATCTGATTAACAAAGAAACCGGACTTACCATCGCCAGTCTGCTCAGCGGGCCGATGGGCGGCGATCAGCAGCTCGGCGGCCTAATCGCCGAACAGCGCATTGATTTGCTGATTTTCTTCTGGGATCCGATGAATGCGGTGCCCCATGATCCGGATGTCAAAGCGCTGATGCGTATTGCGACCGTCTGGAATATTCCCATTGCGATGAATATGGCCAGTGCCGATTTTATAATAAGCTCGCCTTATTTCAATCAGGCGATCGATATCCGGATTCCCGACTATGCCGATTATCTAAAAGTGCGGTTAAAATAACCGCACTTTAAGGAGAAAATATGGCGTTAATTTTAAATATCCTGAATTTTATCCTCGGCGGCTTTGCCACCACATTAGGCTGGCTGTTCGCCACTTTCGCCAGCGCGCTTCTGATTATCACGCTGCCTTATACCCGCAGCTGCTGGGAAATCACCAAAATGTCGCTGGTGCCGTTCGGTAACGATATCGTTCATGTGAAATACCTTGAACCCACCAGTGCGGTCTGCAATACCGTCGGTTCGGTATTAAACCTGCTGTGGTTTGTGTTATTCGGCTGGTGGCTGTGTTTATTGCATATTATGTCGGGCATTACCCAATGCCTGACCCTGATCGGCATTCCGGTCGGTCTGGCCAACTTTAAATTGGCGGGCATCGCCCTGTTTCCCGTCGGTCAGCGTGTCGTTCCGAAAGAATTTGCCGAACTGCTTCGCCAACAGTACGCACAGCGCCAGCTTGAAAAGCAATAAGTGAGCAAGATGCGAATGAATAACTGGCTTAATGCAAAAGTCATCGCGACGATTCCCATTTTTATCGCCGTCAACATCGCCGCCGTCAGCGTCTGGTGGCTTGATCTTTCCCAGCAAAGCATGCCGTTGGTGCTGGGCATTATTGCCGGCGGTTTGGTTGATCTGGACAATCGCCTGACCGGGCGGCTGAAAAATATTTTTTTCACCCTGATCGCCTTTTCCATCTCCTCGCTCAGCGTACAGCTTACCTTGGGCAAGGGGGTCGAGTTTACCCTGTTGATGACGGTGCTGACCTTTATCTTCACCATGCTCGGTGCGTTAGGGCAGCGTTACAGCACGATAGCCTTCGGCACGCTGGTCGTTGCGCTTTATACCACGCTGACCTATTTTCCCGGCACCCTGTGGTACCTCAATCCGCTGCTTATTTTATGCGGCACCCTGCTTTACAGCGCGGTGACTATCGTAGTTTACCTGTTTTTCCCCAATCGGCCGGTGCAGGAAAGTGTGGCGCGTTCCTTTATCGCCTTAGCCGAATATCTGGAAACCAAATCGCTGTTTTTTGACCCGGACGATATTGAACAGCTGGAAGACAAACAAATCCGGCTGGCCATGAAAAACAGTAACTTGATTACCGCGTTTAATGCCTGCCGCACCGCGCTGTTCTACCGGATTCGGGGGCAATATCGCCACAGCCGCACCAGTAAAATGATCAAATATTATTTTGCCGCGCAGGAAATTCATGAACGCGTCAATTCCAGCCATTTCGATTATCACATCCTCGCCGAACAATTAAAAAACACGGATCTGATATTCCGCATTCAGCGGCTGCTCGAATTACAGGCGCAGGCCTGCCGCGATATTGCCGCCAGTCTGCAACAGACCCGGACTTACCGTTATGATCCGCGGCTGGAAAAAGCCATTGCCGGGATCAATCAATCTTTAGAGCATTACACCCAATTTAAAACGGCCGAACCGCGACAGCTGATCGGCATCAAAAATCTGATCAATAATCTGCAAGGCGTCGATTGGCAGCTCAAGCATCTGGAACAGGAACAAAGCGCCGATAAAGTGCGGTCGGAAAACGCACAGATTCATACGGAACAGATTACCGGGTTAAAAAATATCCGGCTTGCCATTGTCAGTCATTTGAGCTTTGATTCACAGCTGTTTCGGCATGCCGTCCGCTTATCCATCGTCGTGTTTATTGCCTGCGCAATCGTTGAATTTTTTCAACTGGATCGCGGTTATTGGATTTTGCTTACCGCGGTGTTCGTCTGCCAGCCAAATTATTCCGCCACCAAATTACGCCTTAAACAACGCATCATCGGCACGATTTTAGGCGTGATTGTCGGTTCGCTGCTGCCTTATACCCAGCCGACCATCGAATTACAGCTCGGCTTAATCGTTGCCACCAGCGCGCTGTTCTTCTTTTTCAGAACCAATAATTACAGTTTTTCCACCTTTTTTATTACATTGCAGGTGCTCATCAGCTTTGATGTTATCGGTTTCGATATTCACACGGCCATGTATTCCCGCCTGCTGGATACCTTAATCGGCGCCTTTATCGCCTGGCTTGCGGTGTCCTATTTATGGCCGGATTGGAAATATCTGCAACTGAATAAAGTGATTCGTCAGGCGATTAAAAGCGATGCGCGGTATTTACTGCATATCATCAGCCAATTGCAGTTCGGTAAAAGTGACAATCTGAAATACCGTATTGCCCGGCGTAGAGCCCACGAATATGCCACCGCATTAAGCGCGACCTTATCCAATATGAATAACGAGCCGCAACGTTATCGGGATTATCTGCAGGAAGGGTTTGAACTGCTGAAGCTGAACTATTCGCTGCTTAGCTATATTTCCGCGCTCGGGGCTTACCGTAACAATATGCAGCGAATGCAGCAGGATATTCGCTTTCTGGCCGAATTTTACCCTATCGCCAAAAAATTAATTTATGCGTTGGAACATATTGAAGAACTGACGCCGGCCCTGTTTGACAAATTACAGCGTAACATTACCGTGGCGTTAAACCAGTTTAATGCCGATCAAAGCGAAAATGTCAGCCAATCGGAATTAAGTATTCCGCTCCAGCAGCTGAATCTGATAAGCCAGATTCTGCCGCCGTTATATGCGGCCTTTCAACGCCAATCGCAGAGCCACGGCGCTGCACAACCGGCCTCAGACATCCAGTAATACCAGAATCGCCGCATCACCGCCCCATTGTTTCGGCGCCTGATGCAGCGCTCTCACGCGAGGGTGCTGCACCAGCCAACGGGGAATCTGGCGTTTCAGCGTATAAGTGCCGTAACCGGTCATCACGCCGGCGCAATAAATATGTTCCTTTTCACAAGCCTGAATCAGCGCCGCCAGTTCGGTTTTCGCCTCTTGTTTGGTTAATCCGTGCAAATCCAGAAAGATCTGCGGCGAAAAATCACCGCGCCGCAGCTGTTTCAGCAAATAGGCATCTTCATTTTCACGCAAATATTTCACCGCACTTTCTTCGCTCAGCAGCGGTTCATACTCATCAGAAAAAAAGAATAAGGTATCCTGCGTTTCGCGTACCGCGCGCATTTCGGCTTTGCGCTTTACATGATTTAGTTTAGGGAGCACAACATTGTTCTGCACCAACGGTTTAACCCCCTTTACCGTTGCGCGAAATAAGGCGATATCTTCATCTTTCAGCATAGTTATCTCTGTTATCATTCAAATCGGGCTTAATCATATCACAGTTATATGATATAAATAGCACCTGAAAACATAGTAACAAACGAGAATATCCATTGAATACCGCAACATTTAATCAACCGCTTATCGAAACGATCGTTCAAGACCGCCCGCACGACGATCTGCATACCATTAAAGATTTTTTACGCTGGACATACAGCACGTTTAACCGAGCCGATATTTATTACGGCCATGGCTACGATAACGCTTGGGATGAAGCGCAGCAGCTGATTTTCGCCGCGCTACAGGTCGCACCCGATATACCGCAGGCGTTATACGACGCCCAGCTTACCCGGTCGGAAAAAACACAACTCATTGAGTTGGTGGTCGCCCGTCTGCAAAAGCGTATTCCCGTGGCCTATCTGACCAATCGCGCGTGGTTCTGCGGTCTGGAATTTTATGTTGATGAACGCGTTATTATTCCCCGCTCGCCAATCAGCGCCCTGATACAGGATCGCTTCAGCGGATTACTGAATAAAGAACCGACCCGTATTCTTGATATGTGTACCGGCAGCGGCTGTATCGCCATTGCCTGTGCGCAGCAATTTCCCCATGCGGAAGTCGATGCGGTGGATCTCTCGCTGGATGCCCTGAATGTGGCGGAAATCAATATCGACCAATATCATCTCAACCACCGGGTATATCCGATTCAGTCAAATCTGTTTACCGATTTAGCGGCGGATAAATACGATTTGATCGTCACCAATCCGCCTTATGTGGATGCCGACGATATTGCCGATATGCCGCAGGAATTTCACTATGAACCGGAAATGGCGCTCGGCTCCGGGCACGACGGGCTGCATATTACCCGACAGATTTTAGCCAGCGCATCGGATTACCTGGCAGACGACGGCGTATTGATATGCGAGGTGGGCAACAGTATGGTGCATCTGATCGCACAATTCCCGCAGGTTCCTTTTCAGTGGCTCGAACTGAAAAACGGCGGGCTTGGGGTATTTGCCATCAGCCGGGCGGATCTGCTGGCTTACCAAGCCGCATTTAAACAGGCGGTTTACCAACCGCGCGATATATAAAAGCGATCGGTCACTCAAACCGGAATCGCGTATTAATAAAGCCTTGTAATTTACAGGGCTTTTTTGCGCCATTACCGCACTCAATCGTGCTCGGCTTTCGTAATTCATTCATTTCTTTCGTTTTTCCCTTCGCCATTTCGTGAAATAAATCACATTTTCTTACCTTATTTTCGCGTATATTGACGTTTAAATCTGATTACCTTACCAATAAAAAGGAGAAACTATGAAAGAAGAAGTCAATCCCAAAATGTTGATCGCAGGCACTATTTCCCTGTTATGCGCCATTATCTTTTTCGGCGGTTTTGCGAAAGACTGGTGGGGCGGTATTTTCGATTTCGGCAAGCTGACCGGACAATTTCCGGAATGGCTGAAAACCGCCGGCGGCTCGAGTGCGAAAGGCGGTTTCTTATTTGCCGTCACCCTGATCCCCAGTGTCATGCTGGCATTAGGCTTTGTGGCGATCTTTGAACATTACGGTGCGCTGGCGGCGGCATCAAAATGGCTAAGCCCGATTTTAAAACCCTTAATGGGCATTCCGGGAGTTTGTTCCATTTCGTTAATCGCCAGTACACAAAGCACCGATGCCGGCAGTTCAACCACCAAATTTTTGTACAACGAAAGAAAAATCACCCATAAGGAACTGTTGATTTTTTCCGCCTTTCAATTCAGTGCGGGTGCATTATTAACCAACTTTTTATCTTCTTTTGCGCCGTTATTGCAAGTCAGTGATCAATCCGGCGCCGTTGCACCGGTATCTATCGCAATGTGTTTAGGCATTATTTTTATTTTCAAAATATTCGGCGCCAATCTGATGCGTTTATATGTGAAAAAATTTGTTAAGGATGATGAGGAAACCGTATGAGCGGCAATGAAACAAAATTAGTCACCGACATCTTCGTCGAAGGGGCCAGAAAAGGCTGGAATATCGCCATTCACAGCACCGTGCCGAACGTGCTGATGGCATTTGTGATTATTTATATTCTCAACACCTCGGGCTTATTAAAATTTATCGGCGAGTATATCGGCTTTATTATGGCGCCGCTAGGCTTGCCGGGCGAATCCATCGCCGTTTTTCTGGCCGCATTTTTAAGCTGGGGCGGCGCGGCCGGCGTGTTGGTCGCACTGGTGCAGGAAGGCACCTTAAATGCACAGCATATCGCCATTCTGCTGCCGGGTATGGCGCTGGTCGGCTCAACCGTGCAGTATATGGGCAGAGTGCTGGGCGTTTTGGGCATACCGGGAAAACATTATCCCGCCTTATTCGGTATTTGTCTGATCAATGCTTATCTGGCAATGTTATTAATGCGCTTTATCGTTTAATCAGGAGACAGATTATGCAAAATGAACAACTGAGCACCTTTCTTGCCGAATTAAAAGAGTTGACCGAGATAGAAAGCCCGACCGCCTCGATTGAAGGAGTAAACCGGATCGCCGATTGGTTTATCCGCAAAGCGACCGAACAAGGGTTAGCATACCGAAAAATTGCCTTAAACCCCAACGTGGCGGACAGTTTGCTTATCAGCAATAATCCCGATGCGGCGCAGTTCGATATACTTTTTATCGCGCATATGGATACGGTTTTCCCGGTCGGCACGCAACAAGAGGTCCCCTTTACCCGGCAAGGCGATCGAGTCAACGCCTTAGGTGCGATCGACGATAAATCCGGTGCGTTATTAACCTTTTATCTTCTGCAGGAATTGGATCTGAACCGCTATAACATCGCCGTTTATCTTAACTCGCACGAAGAAATCGGCTCGCTGTACGCCAAAGAAAGTATTCGGCAATATGCGCGCAAATCCCGGTATTGTTTCGTGATGGAACCGGCGCGTGAAGACGGCTCCATGGTGGCGACAAGAAAAGGGGTGATCACCTACGATATCGAATTTCACGGTGTGGCGGCACATGCGGGAAATTGCCCGGAAAAAGGCCGTTCGGCACTGGTGGAAGCGGCCAATTTTATTGTCGAATTCTCCAAACTGAACGATTTTACAGCCGGACATACCTTCAATTGCGTCATCACAAACGGCGGCAGCGCGCATAACGTGATTGCGGATTTCGCCTCGCTGACCATTGAAATGCGTTATAAGCAACCCGCTTCGATCGACTATTTCAATCAGCATTTAAACCGCCTATTAAATAATCCGCGGGTGGAGGGCGTCAGCGCCAAGAAAACCTTAGTCAATGACGAAGCGCCGATGATTGATGAAGTTAATCTGCCGAAAATAAAACGGATTTTCGCTCAGGCGGGAGACGAATTGCAAATACCGGTAAGCTGGGTTGATGCCGGCGGCCTCAGCGACGGCAATATTGCCGCGTCCGTCGGCTGCCCGACCATTGACGGATTAGGCCCGACCGGCGGCAATATGCACGCCAAAACGGAATATCTGGAGATCAATTCCGTGGTGCCGAAATGCAATCTTTTGCTGGCGGTCATTAAAAAACTGTTTTCCGCCTGATTGCCGACAATCCTGCCCGGATGCAATAACGCGCCGGGCAAAAAGTGCGGTGGTTTTTTTGACAGTTTTTATCGTTGCCGCTGCGCTAAACAAACACGCGTTGCACCAGAAACATATATAATCCGGTGCCGACCAGCATGGAAAGAAACATGTTCTTTTTCCAAAAGTGCAGCAGCAATACGACGGCGCCGGCGATAAAATCCGGTGCGCCGTGATAGCCGGCGGTGAGATCGATATTTTTATAACAATACACCACCAGCATACCGAACATCGCGGCGGGCAGAACTTTGCCCAAATAACGGATATATTCGGGAATCGGGCGGTTAGCCGGAAATACCCAAAACGGCAGCAGGCGGGATAATTGCACGGCCAGCACGGCAACGCCGATTGTGATCACTTGTTCGACGAATGTCATTTACTCCTCCGCCTTTGCCAGTTTTGTTGCCAATTTAGGACGCCGCACGGTTAAAATGCCCCAAATGCCGACTAAAGTCGGGATTAAAAAATGCGCTTTGCCGACCGCGATCAAACAAATCAGCGCCAGTCCTAAACCCAGCAACGAGCTTTCGTGATTTTTTTCTTTCATCCAGTTTTCGGCGAAAATAATCAGAAACAACGCCGTCATGGCAAATTCCACGCCTTTCAGATCAAGCGGCAAAATGCTGCCGAACAGATTGCCCAAACCGGCGCCGAGAATCCAGTAACATTGCAGGTACAGGGTCACGAAAAACATATACCAGCCTTTATCTAAGTGCGGTGGAATTTTCGCCATATAATTGAGCGAAAAACTTTCATCCACCAAGGCGCTGATTAAATACCAGCGCTTTTTCCCGATATGCGCACCGTATTTTTCCAGCATGGATATGCCGTAAAAAATCTGACGGCCGCTCACCATTAAGGTAATCAAAAAAATATGCAGCGGCGCAAAGGGCGCCACCAGCGCGCCGGCGACAATAAACTCCACCGAGCCGGCATAAATTAATGCCGCCATTAACACCGGATACAGCACATTAAAACCGAGGGCTTTCATATATAACCCGTAGGCGATCCCTAAAAACAAAAAACCGATCATCATCGGCACTGAATAAGGAAACGCCGCTTTTGCCGCCGCCCAAACCGGGCTGACATTTTTTACATCCGACATACTACACACTACGCTAACACAGATAATCCCGGCAAAGTCGAAAAACTTTGTGTTTTCACCGTTTGATAAAAATCATCCACAAACGCCACCTCCGCATCCGCTTCCCGAAACGCGGCGTACAGATTACTGTACAGCCCCTTATCGGTGATTTGGCGCGCCACCACATAACCGCGATCCAAATAGGGTTTCGCCGCCCAAAACGGTAACGCGGCAATTCCGCGTTTACTGGCCACCAGCTGAATAATCGCAATGGTCAGTTCGCTAGTGCGCCGCACCGGATTAATGCCTTGCGGTTGCAGCACTTTGCGCAACAAATCCAGCATATCGTCCGGCACCGGATAGGTGATCAGCGTTTGATCGATAAAATCTTCCGCCTGCCATACGGCTTTAACCGCTAACGGATGATCCTTTGCACAAAGCCCCACCATTTCATAAGAAAACAACGGTTTATGAATAATGCCCGCGGTTTCTTCAATTTCCGACACCACCGCCCAGTCTGCCCGATGCGTCAGCAGCAAACCGACCGTATCGGTATGAAAACCGGATACAATATCCAGCTCCACCAACGGCCAATCGCGGCGAAAACTATCCATTGCCGGCATCAGCCAGTCAAAGCAGGTGTGGCACTCCACCGCAATCCGCAGCTCGCCCGCCTCGCCCTGCTTGACCCGCGCCAGATCGCGCTCGGCTTCCACCACTTTGGGCAAAATTTCATTGGCCAGTTTAATCAGTCGTTCGCCGGCCGCCGTAAAATGCAGCGGCTGGGTTTTACGCTCAAACAGCGGCAGACCGTATTGATCTTCCAGCAGTTTGATTTGGTGAGACAGCGCCGACTGGGTGAGATAAACCCGTTTCGCCGCCAAAGAGACGCTGCCGGTTTCTTTCAGAGCTAACAAGGTCTTCAAATGGCGTAATTCAAGAAAGATCGGTTTCATTAAAAATCATTCGGGGAAGCAAAAAAAGATGGGCGGAATTATACCGAAAAAACCACCGCACTTTAAGCAAAAAAGCGCGTTATATGCCGATAAAGCGCAATCCTTGTCACTATCGTTTATTGTCATAAAAGTGCGGTGGTTTTTTCGGCTGTTTTTCGGCGGCGAATAACCGAGCATGACAGGTCATCGACTGCATGCGGTTCACTAAAAAATAACAATTTAATTAATATTTAATAACAAAAAATGTGGCGATAATCACAAATCGCTAACAACGCCGAGATTTTGCTTGCCAAATAAAATAATCGGAGGATAATCGCAATGAAGATAAGAATTACTTTTATTTAGATTGGAAGTCATATGTCCGCACCTCAGTGTTATCGTTATATCCTCTGTCTTTTCAGTTTCTTTTTTATTTATTCCGCCCATGCGGCTGACAATTACCAGCAATGGGTCGCGGACATTGAACATCGTCTGGATAAAACCGCCGAGCTGTATCAGCAAAATAATATCGACGATGCCCGCACCGAAGTACAAATGGCGTATTTTGAAGTGTTTGAAAATCTGGAAGGTCCGATTCGGATTAATTTTTCCGCCCAAAAAAGTTACCAAATGGAAGCCACGTTCGGCGAAATCCGCAAAATGATCGGTCAGGAAAAGCCGTTCAGCGAAGTAAAAACCAAAATTGACGGGCTGAAAGCCGAATTGCAGGAAGTGTTGCCTTCGCTGGCGGAAGGCCATCAGCTGAACGCCTCCGCTCAGCATGAAGTCTATGATCACCCGGATATCGCCCAGCATTGGCAGCAAAGTTTTAAAACTATCGACGATCTTCTGGCGCAGGCCATCAGCGCGTATCAGCAAGGCGATTACGCCGCGGCAAAAAAACAGGTGCAGCAGGCGCAATATGACGGCTATAAAAATTCTGAAATGGAAATGTCTATCCGCCAGAACCGTTCCGCTGCGGTTTCCTCCGCCATCAACCAGCAATTTTACGATTTAATCAAACTCAGCGAACAGCCTGATCAGATCAATGCGCTGGGTTATCAGATTACCCTGTTGCTGCAGGATATTGAAGAGCAGTTACCGAATTTGCCGACCACCCGTGAAAGCCAAGCGGTGAGCGCGCAGAGTGCGCCGCAAAACAGTGACGATAATGTGCCGGATCAGGATTGGGCGCAAGTCGCCGCCGAGGTGAACACGCAAATCCGCCAAGCCATTGCCTTATTTGAGCAAGGCGAAAGCAAAAAAGCCATGCTAGCGGTGCAGGATACCTATTTCGATGTGTTTGAAAACACCGGCATGGAAAACAAAATCGGTTCCCGTGACAGCAACTTCAAAGCACAGCTGGAAGGCTATTTCACCCGTTTGGTCAGCCTGATGAAAGCCGGCGAAAGCAGCGAGAAGTTACATCAGCAGGCGGACGGTTTAGCTCAAGGATTAAGCAAAGCGGTGGAAATGTTACAGGGCGGTGAGCAAAGCGATTGGTCGATGTTTATTTACAGCCTGTTGATTATTCTGCGTGAAGGGCTGGAAGCGTTGCTTATCGTCGCGGCTATCGTGGCGTATCTGGTGAAAAACAATCATCAGGATAAGCTGCCGGTCATCAAACAATCCGTTTATGTGGCGTTAATCGCCAGTGTGATCACGGCCGCCGTCTTCCAGCTGCTGTTTTCCAACTCGGGCGCCAGCCGCGAACTGCTTGAAGGCTTTACCATGATGATCGCCGTGGTGATGCTGTTTATGATGAGTTACTGGCTGCTGTCCAAAGTGGAAGCGCAAAACTGGAAGCGTTATCTGGAAGGCAAACTTTCCGCCGCGCTGACCACCGGCTCGTTAATCGGTTTATGGCTGACCAGTTTTCTGGCAGTGTACCGTGAAGGGGCGGAAACCGTACTGTTCTATTATGCGCTGGCGGGCGATGCGTCAAGTGCGGTCAGTTATTTATATCTTTTCGGCGGTTTTATCGTCGGCGCCCTGCTGCTGGCGGTCTGCTATTTCATTATGCGTTACACCGTGGTCAAACTGCCGTTAAAACCGTTTTTTATGTTCACCGGTTCTTTCATGTATTTAATGGCGTTTGTCTTTGCCGGTAAATCGGTGCTGGAATTGATCGAAGGCAAATTATTTGAACCGACGCTGGTTTCAGGCATTCCTGAAATTTCCTGGTTAGGAATTTATCCTTATGTGGAAACGCTGATTCCACAAGCCGTTTTACTGATTGCCGCCGTATTTGCGCTGTGCTATATGAAATATCAAAGCAAAAAATCGGCGTAATTCGTTTCACCACACAATGTACTTACAGGAGACATCACCTATGAAAAAAACCTTGTTAGCAGCAACCTTACTGGCTAGCATTTTAACCGCCCCGTCCGCATTGGCGTTTAAAGAATATCCAATCGGCGAAGCGGTGACCATGAATGAAATGGAAATCGCCGCGGTTTATCTGCAACCGGTGGATATGGAGCCGCGCGGCATGGGGCTGTCGGCCAAAGATTCCGACATTCACCTCGAAGCGGATATTCATGCTACCAAAGGTAATAAAAACGGATTCGGCGAAGGCGAATGGATGCCGTATCTGACAATTAACTACACGCTGGTCAATACCGATACCGGTGAAAAACAGGAAGGCACCTTCATGCCGATGGTCGCCGGCGACGGCCCGCACTATGGCGCCAATATTAAAATGATGGGCGTCGGTAACTATAAACTGACTTATCATATCGATCCGCCGCCGAAAGCGGGGATGCATCGTCATACCGACGAAGAAACCGGCGTGGGCCGCTGGTGGAAACCGTTTGATGTCAATTATGAATTTAAGTTTACCGGCTTAAATTAATGACGGAGACAGGCGCGGACAGCAGTTCGCGCTTCAATTGATCGCATAAACAGACACCTGTCGCATAAGGTGTTTTGTCGTTTTAGAAGAAAACGAATTTTTATCTCCCGGCGGTAACGGAACGATTATGAATTATTACTTTGTCTTTCTCTTACAGGCTATTTTGCCGCTTGCCGTGTTACTCGGCTGCAACTGGGCAAACTATGCCGACATCAAATTAAAAAAACTGGTATGGCTCAGCCTGTCGGGCTTTGCGTTGGGAATAGTGATTTGTTTAAACTACCCTGCCGGCCAACAGGCTAATCTGGCGCTGAATCTGGTGCTGCTCGCCGCATTCGTGCTGTTTTATGTCAGCCAGTTTTTCCGTTCCGCCCCGCTGGCTTACGGCTGGCAGTTTATCTTTTGTCTGATCGCCGGCATTCTGTGGGCGAAAGATCCGAATATTGAAGCCATCACCAATACCGATGTGATCAATACGGATTTTATTCTGCATGTAAGTGCGGTCGTTTTAGGTCTGTTTTTTTGTATTTTTATTCTCGCATGGCTGAATATTCTGTTTAAACAAAGTCAAACTCCGCCAAAACTGACCGCACTTCGTCCGCTTGTCATCACGCTTGTCACCCTTTTGCTGGTTACGCCGCTTATCGGTGAGCTCTTATTGACCCTGATGAAACTGCAAGTCATTGAACTGACTAAAATGCGTTTAAGTTTTGTCGCCAAAGCCGGCAATGTAACGACCTTTTTCAATTATATCAACGGCTTTATTCTGTGTTGCGTGCTGATTTGCTTTATCTGCGCAGTATATGCGCCGCGCCGTGCCGCCGTGCAAGCAGAAAACCACCCCATTGAAAAACGCAAAAAAGCGGCGTTGTTGCGCAATGCCAAACGTACGCTCGTCTGGGGATTGGCGGCGCTGCTGATTCTGCTGAGCGCGCAGCTTTACTGGGATAAAGTCGCTTCGCAGCCGCCGCGCCTTTCCGAAGCCACGCCGGTATCGCTGGATCAGGATGAAAATATCCGTATTCCGGTCGAGCAGGTTAAAGACGGCAAACTGCACCGTTTCGTCTGGATCGCCGGTGACGGTAAAGCGGTGCGCTTTTTTATCATCAATCGTTCCAATAAAACCGTCAGTCTTGCCGCGGTGTTCGATGCCTGCATTTTGTGCGGCGATCAGGGCTATGTGATGGAAGGCGATCAAGTGGTTTGCGTCGGTTGCGGCGTGCGTATGTTTATCCCGTCCATCGGTAAACCGGGCGGCTGCAATCCCGTTCCTATCGAAAACTGGCAGCAAACCGAACACGAGGTGATCATCAGCCGCAAAAGTCTGGAAGACGGTTTAAATTATTTCTCCACCATTGTTGAGCTGGAAGTGGTCGATCCGGTGGACGGCAGCAAACTGAAAAACACCACCACAGAATATAAATATACCCACCAAGGCAAAACCTATTTCTTTGCCAGCGAGCAGAATCTTAACCGCTTCCGCGACGCGCCGGAGCAGTATTTACCGGCAACGGGAGGACAGCACTGATGTTGACCCGTATGCTATTTCAATCCTGGCGGCACGGCTTAAAGCGCAAACTGCTGGCGATCATCACCATTTTTCTGGCGGCGGGACTGGTTTCCGCCCTGCTTGCCGTTTCTATCGACATCGGCGATAAAATGGCGCGCGAACTGAAATCCTACGGCGCCAATATTCTGGTCGAACCCGCCAGCAGCGCCGTGCTGCCTGAAGATGTCAACGGCAGCAGCGCCCTTTCCACCCAGGATTTTCTGGATCAGAAAGAATTGCCGAATGTGAAAGATATTTTCTGGCGCAATAATATCGTCGGTTTCGCCCCGTTGCTGAGCGCCGAGGTGGAGGCGGAGAATCTGTCGCAGCACAAACGGCAAAGCGTTGCGGTGCTGGGCACATTTTTTGATCATCACATCGCCATTCCCGACGAAGAGGATTACCACACCGGTCAGCGCATTATCAGCCCTTACTGGCAAGTGGAGGGAGAATGGGTGGACGACAGCCGCGATCAGTTCGGCGAGTTTGTGCCGGCGCTGATCGGCGCGCAACTGGCGAAATCCAGCGGCTGGAAAATCGGTGATCGGGTGGCATTATATTATCATGAAGGCGACAGCCGGCGCAGTATCCGCATCGCGTTAAGCGGTATCCTGTCCACCGGCGGCAATGAAGATCAGCAACTCGTGTTGCCCTTAAGGGCGGTACAAAATCTGCTGGATTTAGAGGGCAAAATTCAGGGTATTAAAGTTTCCGCACTGACCGTGCCGGAAAACGAACTGTCACGCAAAGCCCGCGCCAATGCCGATGCGCTGGCGGCGGAAGAATACGATCGTTGGTATTGCACCGCTTATGTCTCCTCCATTTCTCATCAACTGGAAGAAGCCATTTCCGGCGCTGTCGTGCGGCCGATCTGGCAGGTAGCGGCCTCGGAAGGCGTGGTGATTGAAAAAATTCAGTTACTGCTGGCGGTGGTGACCGTCGCCGCGTTAATCGCAGCGGCAATGGGGATCGCCTCACTGATGACCACCACTATTATCGAACGCGGCAAAGAAATCGGCTTGATGAAAGCGCTGGGCGCTTATCAATGGCAAATCGTATTGCTGTTTTATTGCGAAGCGGTGATCAGCGCGCTAATCGGCGGCATACTGGGCTGTGCGGCGGGCTGGGGATTGGCGAAATTTATCGGCATTACCCTGTTCGGCGCACCGCTCAGTTTCGCTTGGATCGTTATTCCCTGCGTACTGGTGTTGTCGGTGGTCATCGCCTTAGTCGGCACTTGGTTCCCAGCGCACCGCATCGCACGCTTATATCCGGTGGAGGTGCTGTATGGCCGTCAATAGTGCAAAGGCAATGTTCTGGCGCTTGATCTTCAGCGCTTTACGGCTGCGCCTGCAACGGGTGTTGATTATTTTTGCCGCGCTGACCGTCGGCGCCAGTATCGTTACCGCCATGGCGGCAGTCTATTTTGACATTAATACCAAAATGAGCCAGGAGCTGCGCACGTTCGGAGCCAATTTTTATATCGGTTCCAGCAGCAGTGGCCTGATCAACGAACGCGAAATCAAACAGATTCTGCACCATGCGCCGCCCGCGTTGATTACGGCGGCAAGCCCCTATCTTTATGGCGTAGCCCGTGCCGATTTAGAAAAAATCGTGCTGATGGGCGTATGGTTTGAAGATATGCGCACGCTGGCGCCGTACTGGCAAATCAACGGTTCGGCCATCGGCGTGAATTTCGACCAACGCAACGCGATGATCGGCAAAACGCTGGCAGAACGACTTAATATCAAGGTCGGCAGTAAAATTACGCTCAGTAAAAACGCCGTTGAAAAACACACCTTTAACATAAAAGCGATCGTCGAAAGCGGCGATGCCACGGACAACATGCTGATTGTCAGTCTGGAATTTGCGCAGGATTGGCTGGAAAAAGACGGGCTGGTCACCAACGCGCTGCTGAATGTGAAAAACGATCAGGGGCAGGTGGAACAATTCGCCGCCCGCCTCCAACAGCGTTATCCCGATCTGGAAATCCGCCCGATTCGCAAAGTATCGGCATCGGAGGGGCAGATTCTGGATAAAATTAAAGGGCTGATGGGCTTAATTTCACTGGTGATTCTGGTGCTGGCAACGCTGTGCGTCAATACCACGCTGATTGCTATTGTCGGCGAGCGGGCGAAAGAATTCGCCCTGCAAAAAGCGCTCGGCGCCCGGCCACAGGATATTATCCGCCAAATCGGTACCGAGATTCTGATTATCGCCATCTGCGCCATCGTCGCCGGGCTTATCATCGGTTATCTGCTGGCGCAGGTGCTTGGCATCACCGTCTTTAAGGCTTATATTGATATGCGCCTGCCGGTGATTCCGATTACCGTTCTGCTTTCCTTAATTGTGGCGTTTATCGCGGTTATCGTACCGACCCGCCGGGCGCTGCAAATCCAAATGGCCAATGTATTAAAAGGCGAATAATAATGACTAATTATGTAATCGAAACTCAGCATCTGTATAAAAGATTCGGTCAGGTGACCGCACTTGAAGATATTAATATTCAAATAGCCGAAGGCGAATTCGTCGCCATTATGGGCGCTTCCGGTTCGGGCAAAACGACGCTGATGAACATTCTGACCGGTCTGGATACCGCCAGCGCAGGCAAGGTGATGTTAGACGGCATTGATGCTGCGCAGCTTGATGAAAGCGGACGGCAGCGCTTCCGGGCGGAAAAAATCGGTCTGGTTTTTCAACAGTTTCACTTAATTCCTTACCTGACCGCGCTGGAAAACGTGATGCTGGCGCAGCATTATCACAGTGTGGTGGACGAAGCGGCCGCCAAAGCCGTGCTGCAACAGGTGGGGCTGGAACACCGTATTGATCACCGGCCGAGTCAGCTTTCCGGCGGCGAACAGCAACGGGTTTGCATTGCCCGCGCCTTGGTTAATCAACCACCGGTCATTTTTGCTGACGAACCGACCGGCAATCTGGATGAAAAAAATGAAAAACTGGTGCTGGATCTGTTAACGACGCTGAATCGACAAGGTCGTACCGTCGTGATGGTTACGCATAATCCGGAACTGGGAAAACTGACCGATCGCACCATTTTTCTGCAACACGGCAAATTTTTACGCGAAGAACATAATCACTCATGACGAAACCTTATTTGTTGCGCAAAACCCTGCTGATAAGTGCGGTGATTTTCGGCTTAGTTTCCTGTAAAGACGACATTGCTGAGATCGGCGCGCAGGCACCGGAGATTGCGGTGTTCGATCTGCAAGGCAATGCGGTGCATCTGGCCGATCTGCACGGCAAAACGATATTGCTCAATTTCTGGTCGGAAACCTGCGGCGCCTGCATTTTCGAACTGAAAACATTGCAGAAACTGGCACAGCATCATCCGACCAAAATGCAGATTTTAGCCGTGAATATCGACGGTGAAAAAAGCGATACCGCCGCGGTGGCGGAACACCATCAGATTCAGCTGCCGATCGTGAAGGATCAACTGCATATCACCGCCGAACGCTACGCGTTAGTCGGCACGCCAACCTCCTTTGTCATTGACCCGAACGGCAAAATCCTTTATAAATTCGAGGGGTTAATTCCCGACGAGACCCTACAACAACTGTTTAAAGGCTGATAATGAAAACACGCTACTCTATCCTGACATTACTACTGACATCCTCTCTGGCCGCCAGCGTACAGGCGGACACTAATCTTGAGCGCGGCAAACGTCTGTTTAATCAAAGCTGCGCCATCTGCCACGGCAAACAAGGCGAAAAATCCGCCTTAAATCAATCCATCCACATTAATACGCTGAAAACTGACGAAATTATCACCGCACTTGAAAAACGCAAAGCCGGAGAAATCGTCGGCGCCGGCAACGCCGCCAAATCCCGTCTCAATCCAGAAGACATGCAGGCCGTCGCCGATTATATTCAGAGTTTGAAATAAGGCTCGGCGGGCGTCTTTGCGCCCGTTTTCTCTTCCCATATACAAATTGAAACAAGAATAATTTTCATCTATAATTCAGCGATTCAAATGAAGTAATCATCAACGGTGAATCGCAGTGTTTCAACTCAATCAGGTTTTCTTTTCGATTTCCGACCGCACTTTACTGGCGCCTACCACGCTGTCTTTGCAAACCGGCAAAGTTTACGGGCTTATCGGACATAACGGTTCAGGCAAATCCACGTTGCTTAAACTGATGGCACGCCAGCAGCCGGCAAGCGGCGGAGAAATTCTGCTCGCCGGTAAACCGCTCAGCAATTGGCATCATCGCGATTTTGCCAAACAGGTTGCCTATTTACCGCAACACTTGCCTTTAGGTACCAGTCTGACAGCCGTCGAATTGGTGGGTATGGGGCGTTATGCCTGGAACGGTTTGTTCGGGCGCAAAACTGAAACGGATCAGCTGGCAATACGGCGCGCCATGCAACTGACCCGGACGGAAAAATTTACCCAACAATTTGTTGATACTCTGTCGGGTGGCGAGCGCCTGCGCGTCTGGCTGGCGATGTTATTGGCGCAGCAAAGCCGCTTTTTATTGCTGGATGAACCCCTTGCACCGCTGGATATAGCTCATCAGGTGGAGGTAATGCAATTATTGTACAACCTGAGCCGGGAGTTAAATCTCGGCGTTGTAATCGTGATTCATGATATTAATCTGGCGGCACGCTTTTGTGACCGACTTATCGCATTGCACAGCGGCCGCATACTGGCGCAAGGAAACGCGCGTCAAATCGTCAATACCGAATCATTACAGGCAATTTACGGGATTCGGCTTAATGTTATCGATCATCCTCATTGTGATCGTCCGGTGAGTTTTTATTGATATGCGTTACATGCTGCTTTTTATCTTCGGCTGGCTGCCCTTGTTGGTGCAAGGAATGCAAACACCATCGCACAGCGCTTATGCCACTCTTGACTGGACGGTGGCGGAAACCCTTATCGCGTTAGAACAACCGCCGCTGGCGATGGGCGAGGTGAAAAGTTATCAACGCTGGGTCATGAAGCCCGAACTGCCGGATACGCTGATCGATCTCGGTATTCGTATGCAGCCTAACCCTGAACAAATACTGGCCTTATCGCAAATATTACAGGGTAAACCACTTTCTTTTATTAACAGCAGTTTTTATGCCTCTGTGACACCAATCTTAGAAAGCTTCGCGACCGTGGAAACGGTCGATTTTTATCGGCCGGGCAATGCGTGGCAGAATATTATCCGCGCCACCTATCAAATTGCACGCTTGATTGGCAAAACCGAAAATGCGGATCGGTTACTGAACCGATTTCAACAAAAACTCGCCCAAATCCGACCGCACTTACAACGCTTTACTGATCGCCCGATCATTTTGGTGCAGTTTATTGATATCCGCCATTTACGCATTTATGCCGAAAACAGTCCTTTCGGCGCGGTGTTACAGCAACTCGGTTTTCACAACGCCTGGCAGGGCGAACATAATGATTGGGGTTTTCAGACTATTGAGGTGACACAGCTGGCGGCATTTCCCGCCAACAGTCGATTTGTCGTTATAAAGCCTTATCCTGCCGATATTGCCACCGCACTGCGGCATAATACCCTGTGGCAGCATCTCGGCATGGCGCAGGATCCACTGATTCTGCCCGCAGTGTGGACTTTCGGCGCCATTCCTTCAGCGCAGCGTTTTGCCGAGTTACTGGCGCACGGTTTATTGCACGGAGGCGAAGCATGGTAAAAAATCAGCGTTTATTTTTCTGTGCGTTAAGTTTAATTTTCGTGATACTGCTAATCACGTTATTAACGCGCCAGTTACCGGATAATCAATCCTTATGCGCGCTTTTTCTGCCGAGCGAATCGCTGGAACTATTACTGCTGCAAAGCTATACCTTACCGCGTATCTGTATTGCCCTTCTCGCCGGCGGTATATTGGGCAGCGCCAGCCTTTTATTGCAGCAGGTAAGTGCAAATCCGTTGGCTTCCGATAACACCATCGGTATCAGCGCCGGGGCGCAATTCAGCCTGTTTGTCTGTGCAATTTTTATGCCGGACTGGCTGGAAAAAGGCGCAAGTTTTATTGCCGTGATCGGTGCCGGTCTGAGTTTGATTTTAGTACTGGCGCTGGCATGGCGGAAAACCATGTCACCCTTATTATTGATTCTGGCAGGCTTAGTGGTAAATCTCTACCTTGGCTCTTTCAGCGCCATGATGATGTTGTTTTATCCCGAAGAAAGCCGCGGTTTAGCCCAATGGGGTGCGGGTTCTCTGGTACAGGAAAGCTGGCGCGACAGTCAATGGCTGTTTATGCAATCCTTACCTTTATTCGTACTGATCGCGTTGTTGCAACGGCCGTTCGCCATGTTGTCGCTGAACGAAGACAATGCGCGCAGTCTGGGTGTGCCGGTCGGCCACCTGCGTTTTATCGGCATTCTTATCAGTGCATATTTAATCGCTGCGGTGGTCAGTGCGGTAGGTATGCTGGGTTTTATCGGATTAGCCGCAGCAACGCTGGTGCGCCAGTTAGGCGTTCGTACCTTCCCGTGCCGGCTTATCGGTGCATTTGCTGCCGGCGCCTTATTATTGAGTATCACAGACTTATCGCTGCAATTACTCACCTTGTTCAAACAAATTACTTTACCGACCGGCGCTGTCACCTCATTATTAGGTACGCCGTTGCTACTATGGCTGATGTTCAAAACTTTACCTGACGACGGACGGATTTCGCAAACACCATATCAAATCAAACGAATATTTAAACCGCACTATCCGATTATCCTGAGTCTGATATTATTCTCCGCCGTCGGTATCGCGCTTAGCCTCGGCAAAAGCGGTAACCAATGGCATTGGTCAGCCTTTTCCGATCCGTTACTGGCACTGCGTTATCCGCGCATTCTGACCGCCGCCGCAGTGGGCGTATTATTAGCCACTGCCGGCGTACTCATGCAGCGTCTGACCTTAAACCCAATGGCAAGCCCGGAACTGCTAGGGGTATCTTCCGGCACCGGTATGGGTATTCTGGTCGCCTTATTTTTCTTTTCCGCCATCCGGCCGGCGACCTTTTGGGCGGCAGGGATCATCGGTGCAATCATCGCATTATTTATATTAAGCGCCATAAATCAACGCAACGGCATGCGGCCGGAAAAAGTGCTGTTGACCGGAATAAGTTTATCGGCGCTGTTCAGTACGCTGCAAAGCATCGCGATCGCCGGCGGTGATCCGCGTGTCAGTCAGTTGATCGCCTGGACATCAGGCTCTACGCAGCAGACAGATTTTACATTCGCTTTACCGTTTTTCTTCCTCACTCTCGGTCTATTGGCGTTGAGTCTGATTTTCTCACGCTGGCTGGAATTGCTGGCATTACAGGCACCGATTGCACAATCGCTGGGGTTAAACCTGCTGCAGACACGGCGAGTTTTGATTCTATTCAGTGCACTGTTAACCGCACTCGCAACATTGATTATCGGTCCGTTAAGTTTTATCGGCTTACTGGTACCGCACTTAACCCGATTCTTAGGGGTAACCAAGGCGTCGCGACAAATTCTGTTTTCCGCCTTATTGGGTTGTTTGATTATGATCATCGCCGATTGGTTCGGACGTCAAATCTTATTTCCTTATGAAATTCCCGCCGGTTTGGTCGTCACCTTAATCGGCGGGGCTTATTTCTTAATTGCAATGCGAAAAATTTAATTTCCCACGGTATGCCGTGCTTTACTTTACTCATAATAGGAAGGCTAAAATGAACAAAACATGTATTTATACAGGCGTTGCAAGCGCCGTGCTGATTGCACTTAATTCCGCCTATGCGGAAGATAAACGGGAAGAACTGGAAGCAATTGAAGTCGTCGGTTCCGTAGTTAAAAGCGGCAAAGTGGAATATCTGTCGCCGAAATCCGTCAATACTATCGATAGCCGGCAGATCGCTGATATGGCCGTCAGCCAGCTTGATGCCGCATTACGTTATGAATCGGGTACCTCCGCCCAAACTTATGGTGCGGATTTAGATGACAGCGATTGGTTAAAAATCCGTGGTTTCGACGCCACCGTCACGCTTGACGGTTCTTCCTTTTATAAAGGCGGGTATTCCGGCTGGAATCCGGATCTATACGGTTTTGAAACGATAGAGATTATCAAAGGCGCCGACTCCTTAACTTATGGTTCGGCCAAAACAGGCGGTCTGATAAACCTCGTCAGTAAACGACCGACTCAACAACCACAGGGCGAATTTAAAGCCAAAATAGGCAACCGCAGCGAACGCGGTTTAAGTCTGGATATCAGTGACAGCGCAGCGGATAATCTGCGTTATCGCTTAGTGGGTAATTATAATAAAAAACACGGCGAAACTAACGGCACCTGGCTGGAACGTTATTATTTTGCCCCAAGTCTGACCTGGGATATTTCTTCCCGTTCATCGTTAACCCTGCTTGCCAGCCTACAAAAGGATGTGGGCGTACCGACAACATCCTTTTATCCGCTGATCGGCACACTGAATACCTCTGCCGGCACAATCTCCCGTCGTACTAATCTTGGCGATCCGACAACGGATTATATGGATCGTAAAGAATATTCCGTCGGGTATGAATTTAAACACGATTTCGGCGGCGATTTAATTTATACTCAAACCTACCGTTTTAACGCGGATGATCGCCGTCAATTGTCCGGCTATTACGGCTGGGTATCCGCATTTCCAATGATTCAGCAAGGTTCGCTGTTCGTTGATGTCCTGACCCGTAATCACACCTTTGACAACCGGTTAAGCAAAACCTGGCATTTTGACAGCGGTGAAAATACCTTGCTTGGCGGTATTGAATATAAACATAACAGTGCAAGCGGTAAATACGGCTATGGTTCGGGTAACGCGTTAAATGCGCTTGCACCGACTTATGCGGGAATCCCAGAACCGAACGTTAATCCTTATGAGGCGAAGCAACGCCAGTTAGGTTTCTATTTACAGGATCAACTCAATATCGCCAATTGGCGTTTTTCCGCCGGCTTGCGCCATGATCGCGCGCGAGGCGATTCCGATACGTTCGGTAAAAAAAACAGTTATCGAAATAATGAAACTTCTTATTCCGGTGGCATGATGTATGTTGCCGAAAACGGATTATCACCTTATTTCAGTTATTCCGAATCATTCGAACCGGTTGTAGGAAATGACGGTCAAGGTAAACGTTATGAACCGCTGAAAGGCAAGCAATATGAAACCGGTATTAAATATCTGCCGAACTTTATTGACGGGAAATTCTCCGTTGCCTATTTTCATCTTAAGGAAGAAAACGGTTTGGTACAGACCGGCGCAATCACGACGCAAGCAGGTAAACAACGCAGCCGCGGTGTTGAAGTCAACGGAGATTTCAATCTGACTGACAATATTACCATCGCGCTGGCTTATACCTATACCCGGGCCGAACAAGACAAAACCGACGGCACGGAGGTTCGCAAACCGCTGATTCCGCGGCATACGGCATCGGTTCGTACCGGTTATACCTTCAAGCATAATAGGCTGGACGGATTGCTATTAGGCGCGGGATTCCGCTATATCGGCACATCCAATGATGAAATAGGCAATCCGGGATATAAGCTGCCGGCAGTCACGTTGTGGGATGTCATGCTGAAATACCCGCTGGCTAAAAACTGGGTACTACAGGCCAATATTTCCAATCTAACCAATAAAAAATACCTGTCAGGCTGTTATTACTCCTGCTACTACGGTGAAGGGCGCAAAGTGACAGCGGAAATTACCTATAAATGGTAAAAAAAACGACCGCACTTTGAAAGTGCGGTCGATTATTATCGTATTTCGGTCGGCGTTTGTGGCGAGTAAAAATCCGCTTATGCTAAGCGGATATTATCGCTTGCCGTTAGGCCTGCGGGTGTCTTTCCGCCACTTCGGCTAACAGGGTTTGCAGCTCGCCTTGCTGGAACATTTCCAGCACGATATCGCAACCGCCGATTAACTCGCCTTCAACCCATAATTGCGGAAAGGTCGGCCAGTTGGCATATGCCGGCAGTTCGGCGCGGATATCCGGATGTTGCAGAATATCTACATAACCGAAAGGAACTTTGCAATTGATCAGCGCTTCCACCGCTCTGGCGGAAAAACCGCAAGACGGGAATTTCGGCGAGCCTTTCATATAAAGCAGAATCGGGTTTTCACTGATTTGTTTTTTGATTTTATCTAGGGTTTCCATAATCGTCCTCGTATCGAATGAAGTGCGCTGATTGTAGCATAAGCCCGGGCGGATACCAATAACCCGACCAACATAATCAACTATTACCAGCTACCGCCGGCACCGCCGCCGCCAAAACTACCGCCACCGAAGCCGCCGCCGGAACCACCGCCAAAACCGCCATCGCCGAATCCTCCGCCGATTCCGCGGTTGCTGCGCCGCCCGATGGTAGACTGACGGCGCAGTATCTGCCCGTTGTGGTTATTGGTCGGGCTGATATAGGGAGCGTTACGCCAACGTATTTCCCCCAAAATCACAATCAGCACAAAAATCGCGATCATGATAAAGGGAATATATTCCCCCATATCGTTCTGCGCTTGCTGCGCGGGGTCAAATTCGCCTTTGCTGGCGGCAATAATCTCATCCAGACCGTTGCTGATTCCGCGTGCATAATTGCCCTGTTTGAATTGCGGGGTAATCTTGTTGCGGATAGTCTGCGATAAAAAAGCATCCGGCAATACGCCTTCCAGCCCCTGTCCGGTGGCGATAAAAATTTTGCGGTCGTTAACCGCAATCAGCATTAATACGCCGTTATTCAGCTGTTTACGTCCGATTCCCCATTTATCGCCCAACTCGAAAGCATATTGCGCGATGTCATATTCGCCGGTGGTGGCGACCAGAACCACGGCTATCTGAGAGCTGGTTTCCTGCGAATAGGCAACCAGTTTGGTTTCCAGTTGCTGCTTTTCGTTTGCGGTTAAGCGATTCGTGTAGTCATTCACATAACGAAACGGGTTCGGTGCGGCGGGAAAATTCGCTGCCGAAGCCGTAACGCTGAGCAAAACGCAGAAAAAAACCACCGCACTTTGTATCCATTTAGTCATGAATGATCACCTCATTGTCCAATTCATTGCTATCGTCCGGCTGAACCGGAAAATGCAGCGCCAACTTATCGGCAATACGCGCAATGGTACGAACCACACCCTCGGTATATTGATGCTGTCTGAAATCTGCCGTCATCAACGCACATTGCTGTCGCCAGAAATCGTCACCGACATATTGATGAATGCCCGAATCGCCGATCACTGCGCACTGATGATCCTTATACGCGATATAAATCAGCACGCCGTTGCGCACCAGCGTGGCATACATTTCCAGCTGTTCAAAAATCTGCGATGCGCGTTCGATTATAGACAATTTTCTATCCGCTTGCGTCATATGGCGTTCAATATAAACCCGCAACTCCGCCGAGGTTTGCGCTTCAAGGTACGCTATTGCGGCTTCAATCTGTTGTTTATCAAAGGGGAGGCTTGAGAATAACGGCATAATATCAATCGGCTTTTAGTTAAAACTGACCACAGGGGCGTTTTCCGAACCTGCTGCGGATTTAAAATAAGGTTTTTCTTTGAACCCTAAAAGCATTGCGGCCAGTTTGGTCGGGAACTGACGGACTTTCTGATTGTATTCGCGCGCCGCCGCATTAAACGTATTGCGTGCCACATTAATACGATTTTCGGTACCTTCCAGCTGCGCCTGTAAGTTCATAAAACCTTCATGCGCTTTTAATTCGGGGTATCTTTCTACGCTAACCAGTAAACGAGACAGCGCAGATCCCACATTTGTCTGTTCCTGCTGGAATTGCGCCAGCTGTTCTTCCGTCATATTACTCGGATCAATTTTTGTCTGGCTTGCTTTCGCCCGCGCTTCAATAACCTGAGTTAAGGTTTCCTGTTCAAAATTCGCCTGGCCTTTTACGGTATTGACTAAGTTCGGAATTAAATCCGCACGGCGCTGGTATTGGGATTCTACATTCGCCCAAACCGAGTCGATTTTTTCTTCCGCCTGAACCAGACCATTATAGCTGCTCATTAAGGTAAAACCCGCCACAATGACGACAAGAATAACAACTAACCATTTTTTCATTTTATAGTTCCTTTACATTCACAATATGCATGCTTTAATTTTTATCTTCAGGCTCATCAAATTGAAACCCCTCAATACGACAAAAGACCTAAACTTTCGTTCAGGTCTTTTAATCAATTTACTAAAGCGTTAACAAAAAATTATTTGTTACCTTTAACAGCGATTTCTACACGACGGTCGTCAGCTAAACATGCAATTAAAGCTTTGCGTGCTTTAACTGAATCACATTTGTTGCCTGTTACAGGGTTAGCTTTACCGTAACCGGTCGCAGAGATAGAACTTTGAGCAACACCTTTAGATACTAAGTAGTTAGCTACTGTATCTGCACGACGTTGAGATAATTTCAGGTTGTAAGCTTCGGAACCGATGCGGTCAGTATAACCGGCAACAGCAACCTGCGGAGCGTTCAATTGAGCGATTTCACCGTAGATACCGTCTAATACGCCCTGCGCTTCAGGTTTTAAGTTAGCTTTGTTGAAACCGAAAGTAACGTCTGAATTCAAAGAGAAAGTTTTGCTTACGATTTCAGGCGCAACAACCGGTGCGGCACCCTGACCGAAACGGTAAGATAAACCTGCAGTTACAGAACCGATCCATGGAGTATAGTCAACACGGTTACCGTGAGCGTCTTCTAATTTACCAACACTGTTAACCCATTGATATTCAACGCGTAATGCTAATTCTGGTAATGATGGCAAGCTGTATTCAACACCCGCAGCGAACACTGGAGATACTTTCAGGCTGTGGTTGCGAACTAAGTCGTGGCTGTTGCCAACAGAATCAATTTCTTCGCCTTTTTTAGCTTTGTAGTCAGAACGGATTAATGCAGCACCTACACGACCGTAAACATCTAAGCCTTCTAACACTTCATAGCTACCTTTCAAGCTTAAGTGTGCACCGTGGTTAGTGTGTTTAGCTACAGTAACGCCTTCTTTACGTAATTTAGCACGACCAAAATCATCGTAGCCTAATTCCACAGCCAAACCTAAGTTGTCTTGGTTAAGAATTTGGTAACCGCCGAATACACCGTAAGTTACCGAGTTACGCAAATAACCGTAACCTGCGTCTTCAGCTTGTGTATAACCATCGTGGAAAGATGCCCAACCAGCTTTTGCACCAGCGTAGAAAGTGTTTGCTTGTGGAGCTGCTTGTGCTACTGAAGCTGCTGCTAAGCCAGCGATTGCTAATGCGATTGCAGTTTTTTTCATTTGGATGATCCTCTATTTAGTCATCAATAATATTAAAAATTAAAGTTCCATCTAAATTTAGCTGAAACCTAAACACGATTTAGTGTTATTTCGATCTTAAACCCTTTTTATAAAAAAACAAACTTTTTTTATAAGAAATAAACTTTTTTCAGTTTATCCGGTCTAAGGCCTGTATCAATCTAGAGCGGAAAAACCGTCTCTATTCTGCTTTTGATTAATCGGTTCTTCTTATTCATTATTAGAGGAACCGTTCAAAAGTGAGTACATTATCATCCCGAAAAAACATAAAATCAAACCTTTTTTCCTCTTTTAGCTCAAAAAAACGAACAATCAAACCGTAAAATAGTTTATTTTTTGAACTTTTCCTCAATTCCTCATTAACTTCATACGAAGTATTTTATGCTATCGGATAACCGCTTTACATGCGGCTCACCGGCAGAAAATTTTTCTAACTTAACCGCTTATCTATGCTAAAATCTCAGCGTTTTGCCAATACCCGACTTTCCGCTTTATTATAGAAAGAGTAATAAAATGCTACCTCGTTTAAAAGACATTCCTCAATTGGATCCGCTGGTTTCCGATTATCTGCAGAATTTAACCGACCAACATTTTGAAGGCGATATCGCATCCAATTATGCCGACCGTCTCAGTCTGGCGACAGATAACAGCGTATATCAGCAACTGCCGCAAGCCATCCTGTTTCCGAAAAGCACGGCGGATGTGGTGCGCCTCACCAAACTGGCGCAGCAGGATAAATACCGCTCGTTGACTTTCACGCCGCGCGGCGGCGGTACAGGCACCAACGGACAGGCGATTAATCATAATATTATCGTCGATCTTTCCCGCCATATGACGCGCATTCTGGAACTGGATGTCGAACGGCGTCGGGTAAAAGTACAGGCCGGTGTAGTCAAAGATCAGCTTAATCGTTTTTTAAAACCTTACGGTCTGTTCTTTGCGCCGGAACTGTCCACCAGCAACCGCGCAACCTTAGGCGGAATGATTAATACCGACGCCTCCGGACAAGGCTCGTTAAAATACGGTAAAACCTCCGATCATGTGCTGGGCTTACGCTGCGTGCTGATCAACGGCGAAATCTTGGACACAAGTGCGGTCGAAAGCGACGGATTTTTAGACCATTTGGCTCAGCAGCCGCTTTCCGCATTAAGCAAACAACTGCATCGGGAAATATTCCAGCGCTGTAAAGCAAAACGGCAAACCATCATCCATGATTTGCCGCAGCTCAATCGTTTTTTAACCGGCTATGATTTAAAAAACGTGTTTAATGATGACGAATCCGAATTCAACCTCAGCCGCATTCTGACCGGTTCGGAGGGCTCACTGGCATTCGTCTGTGAAGCAACATTGGATCTGACCCCGATTCCGCAATGCCGCACCCTGATTAATATAAAATATAATTCATTCGACGCCGCACTGCGTAATGCGCCTTTTATGCTTAAAGCAGACGCGCTGTCGGTGGAAACCGTGGACAGCAACGTACTGAATCTGGCTAAGCAGGACATTATCTGGCATTCCGTCAGCGAATTATTGACCGAAGACGAAAACCGGCCGATTCTCGGCTTAAATATTGTGGAATATGCTGGCAATCATAAACCTCTTATCGACAATCAAGTCGCCCAGCTATGCGCCCGTTTAGATGAGAAAATCGCCGCCGCGCAGGACGGCATTATCGGCTATCAGGTGTGTACCGATTTATCCTCCATCGAACGCATTTACGCCATGCGTAAAAAAGCGGTCGGCCTGCTGGGTAATACGCAAGGCGCCGCCAAACCGATTCCTTTTGTGGAAGACACCTGCGTACCGCCGCAACATTTGGCGGACTATATCGCCGAATTTCGCGCCTTGCTGGACAGTCATCAGCTGCAATACGGCATGTTCGGCCATGTGGATGCCGGCGTGCTGCATGTGCGGCCGGCGCTGGATTTATGTGATAAAGAGCAGGTGATGTTATTTAAAAACATCTCCGATCAAATCGCCGCCCTAACTCATAAATACGGCGGTTTAATCTGGGGCGAACACGGCAAAGGCATGCGTTCTCATTACGGTGAAACCTTCTTTACGCCGGAATTATGGCAAGAACTGCGTTACATTAAATTTCTGTTTGATCCCGACAACCGCCTAAATCCGGGCAAAATCTGTACTCCGCTGAATCACCAAGCATCGCTCTACTCGATCCTTTCGCCGATGCGCGCCGATCAGGATCGCCAGATTCCGATTCAAATACGAGAAGCCTTTCCCGGCGCAATGAATTGCAACGGCAACGGATTATGCTTTAACTTTGATGAACACAGCATTATGTGTCCGTCCATGAAAGTCAGTAAAAACCGGGTTTATTCACCGAAAGGACGGGCTGCTATGGTGCGCGAATGGCTGCGCCTGATGGCAAAGGAAAATGTACAGCCGGCGCAGTTGGACTTTCGTCACCGCGAGGTAAAACTCACCGATCTGGTGCAACGGCTGCGCAACAGCCTGCGAAAACGCCGCGGCGAATACGATTTTTCTCACGAAGTCAAAGCCGCCATGGATACTTGTCTGGCGTGCAAAGCCTGTGCCAGCCAATGCCCGATAAAAATTGATGTGCCGACCTTTCGGGCGCAATTCTTTTATCTTTATCACCGGCGTTACCTGCGCCCGCTGAAAGACTATGTAGTCTCCAATGTGGAATTCGCCGCCCCGTGGATGTCGAAAGCGCCGAAATTCTTCAACTTTTTTACCGCGGCCAAAGCAAGCCGACCGCTGGCGGAAAAGCTGCTGGGCATGACGGATTTACCCTTGCTCAGCACCCCGACATTACAGCAGCAACTGGTGGAAATCGGTTATCAGGGCTATTCGCTGGAACAGCTTGAAAGCCTAAGTGCGGTGCAAAAACAGGATGTTTTGCTGATTGTGCAGGATCCGTTCACCTCATTTTACGATGCCAAAGTGGTGGCCGATTTTATCGAACTCAGCCGGCACTTAGGTTATAAACCGATTCTGCTGCCCTTTAAACCGAACGGCAAAGCGCAACATATTAAAGGCTTTCTGGCGCGTTTTGCCAAAACGGCCAAAAATCAGGCGGAGTTTTTAAATCGCATGGCGCAAACCGGCCTGCCGCTGGTGGGCGTTGATCCTGCCATCGTGCTTTCCTACCGTGACGAATATCAGGAAGTGCTCGGCAATGCGCGCGGGGATTTTCAGGTGATAACCGCGCACGAATGGCTGAACAGCCAACTGCACAGTGAAAAATTACAACGTGCGGTCAAAAACTGCACGAAAAATGACCGCACTTTATCGTCGCCGTGGTATTTATTTCCGCATTGCACCGAAACGACCGCAATGCCGAACAGCCCGAAAGAATGGCAGCGGATTTTTTCTGCCTTCGGTCAACAGCTGCAAACCGAAACCGTCGGCTGCTGCGGTATGGCCGGCACCTTCGGGCATGAAACCCAGCACCTTGAAATGTCAAAGACGATTTATGCGGTGTCATGGGCGAAAAAACTGGCGGACAAAGACCCCGAGCGTTGTCTGGTCACCGGGTATTCCTGCCGCAGTCAGGTTAAACGCATGCAGCACTGGCAACCTAAACACCCGCTGCAAGCGCTATTGGGGATCGTAAAACAGGCATGAAAATCTGGAAAAAATCATTAACATTACAACAGCTTAATCAAATGAATGCGCATTGTGCGGTGGCTCATCTCGGCATCACGTTCAGTGCGCAAGGCGATAACTGGCTGGAAGCCACCATGCCGGTGGACCAACGCACCACTCAACCGATGGGCTTGCTGCACGGCGGCATTTCCGCCGCACTGGCCGAAACCGTGGCGTCAATGGCTGCGTTTTGCTGCGTTGATGATCCCTGCGCGATCGTCGGTCTGGAAATTAACGCCAGCCATTTACGCCCGGTCAGCAAAGGTTATGTCACCGCGCGCGCCACGCCGATTCGGCTGGGAAAATCCACTCAATGCTGGCAAATTGACATTAAAGATCAAACAGATAAACTATGCTGTAGTTCCCGTTTAACAGTTTCCGTGGTTAATCAATGAGTAAAAAAACCGGCATTATTCTTTCCAACCTGGGTACGCCCGACGCCCCGACACCACCTGCAATTGCGCAATATCTCCGACAATTTTTGACTGATCCGCGAGTGGTGGATCTGCCTCGCTGGCGCTGGCTGCCGTTATTAAAATGGGTTATCCTGCCGCGCCGCGCCGCGCGTATCGCCAAAACCTACCAAGCAATCTGGACGGAACAAGGCTCGCCGTTAGCGGTGATCAGCGAAAAACAAAAACATGCGTTGCAGCAAGCCTTAAACGCCCGGCAGATCGAAGCGGTGGTGGAAATCGGCATGACTTACGGTAATCCGTCCATGGAAAGCGCGCTGCAAAAGCTGACCGATCAGCAGGTGGAAAAAATCATCGTGCTGCCGCTGTATCCGCAATACAGTAGCACGACCACCGCTGCTGTGTTCGATGCTTTTGCTGCGGCAATGAAAAAACAGCGGCGCGTGGTGCCCTTTGAGTTTATCCATTCTTATCATCTGAATGAACATTATATTCACGCTCTGCTTCAGTCGATTAAAGTGCGGTTCAAATCCGATGAGTTTTTGCTGTTTTCCTTTCACGGAATTCCGCTGCGCTATGAACATCAGGGCGACAATTACCGCGAATATTGCAAACAAACGGTGCTGGAAATTGTTGATCGCCTAGGGCTGACGGAAAACCAGTGGGGCTTGTCTTTTCAATCCCGTTTCGGTCGGGAGGAATGGCTGCAACCTTATACGGACCAGCTATTAACCCATATCGCCGCCCGACAGGGAGTACAGAAAATCGCGGTGATTTGCCCGGGATTTGCCAGCGATTGTCTGGAAACGCTGGAAGAAATCGATGGGGAAAACCGCGCCTTGTTCTTGCGCAGCGGCGGCACGTCGTTTCAATATATTCCGGCCTTAAACGCCGCGCCCGCGCATATAAACATGATGCTGGAATTGATCTGCGCCCGTCTGTAAACGCCCGGCCGACAATATCGCCGCACAGCAAAAAGGGCGCCCCATGCGCCCTTTATCCTTCAAATATCCTTCAAACGGCAAATGCCATCTGCCGTTTACAGCACTTAGCCGAGCACCTGAATCAGCACCGCATCGTCCTGCGGTTCAATCAGTTCGCCGACTTCAAATAACTCAATATTCTGCTGACCGGCGACGGCGAAAACGTCCTCTTCCGCCTCCGGTTTTACCGCAATCAGCAACCCGCCGGAGGTCTGCGGATCACACAAAATCGCTTTCTGTAGCTCCGTCATCGGGCCGATTTTATGCCCGTAGCTGTCGAAATTACGGCTGGTGCCGCCCGGTATGCAACCTTTTTCAATATAGCGCGGCACACCGTCCAGTGTTTTGATTTTATCGAAATACACCTTCGCATTTAAATGGGAACCTTCGCAGATTTCGGACAAATGCCCCAACAGGCCGAACCCGGTGACATCGGTCATCGCCGTCACGCCTTCAATCTCGGCGAACTGACTGCCGATACTGTTCATGCGGCACATCACTTCAGTGGCTAATCCCGCATGTTCCGATTTGAGTTTTCCTTTTTTCTCCGCCGTAGTCAGCACGCCGATCCCCAACGGTTTGGTCAGATACAATTTACAACCGGCTTGTGCGGAAGCGTTCTTTTTGACTTTTTGCGTGTCGATAATGCCAGTTACCGCCAGCCCGAAAATCGGCTCCGGTGCGTCAATAGAATGACCGCCGGCCAGCGAAATCCCCGCCTGCTGACAGGCAAAACGACCGCCCTCCACAATCCGGCGGGCAACGGACGGCGGCAATAATTTAATCGGAAAACCGAGAATAGCAATGGCCATAATCGGCTTGCCGCCCATCGCAAAAATATCGCTGATCGCATTCGTTGCGGCAATGCGGCCGAAATCGAACGGATCATCAACAATCGGCATAAAGAAATCGGTGGTGCTGATAATCCCGATGTTATTGCCGATGTCATAAACCGCGGCATCATCTTTGGTTTCGTTGCCGACCAGCAGATGAGGGTCAAGCCGTTTTTCCATGGTGGAATGCAATATGGTTTCCAGAACTTTCGGCGAAATTTTACAGCCGCAGCCCGCACCATGGCTGTATTGTGTCAGCCGAACCGTATGCGCAACGGTTTCCTCCAGTTCACTTTGAACTTCATTAAGATGTTGTGGTGAATGTTGTGCTTCCATATTTTTTCTCCCGCGAGTAATAAAATGACAAGTGGTTTTTGCATTATACGCTTTTAGATATAAAGTGCGGTTAATTTCGATAAAATTTTTCAGCGCCGCTTCACGCCATCTTCGACCGTCGCTTAATAAATTTTTCTTTTCTCTTCCGATTAATGGGTTAGAATACTCCGAAACAGCACTTACTGAATGGCAATGAATAAACGTAAACGCCCGACCCTGCAACATATCGCCGATCATCTCGGCATTACCAAAATGACGATCAGCCGTTATTTGCGTAATCCCGCTTCCGTCGCACCGGATACCCGACAAAAAATCGCCGCGGCAATAGAACAGTTCGGTTATATTCCGAACCGGGCGCCGGATATTTTATCCAATGCGAAAAGCCGTGCCATCGGTGTACTGCTGCCCTCGCTGACCAATCAGGTTTTTGCCGATGTTCTGAAAGGCATCGAACTGATTACCGATAATGCCGGTTATCAAACCATGCTGGCGCACTACGGTTACAGTGAGCAAAAAGAGGAACAACGCATAGAAAGTCTGCTGTCCTACAATGTGGACGGACTGATTTTAGCGGAAAATCAGCACAGTAAACGCACGTTGAAAATGCTGGAAGTAGCCAATATTCCGGTGATTGAAATTATGGACTGCAGCGCCGTGGGGATCCGCCAGAGCATCGGTTTTGATAATATTGCCGCGGCGCACTCCATGGTGGAAACGATGATTAAACGCGGGCATAAACACGTTGTTTATTTTACCGCCCGTATGGATAAACGGACGAAACTCAAAATGCAAGGCTATGAACAGGCCATGCGCAAATACGGTTTGCAACCGCACAGCCTGATCACCGAACAACCCTCGTCGTTTACCTTGGGGGCTACGCTGTTACGCCAGACGCTGCATCAATATCCCGCAACCGACGGCATATTCTGCACCAACGACGATTTGGCCATCGGTGCGTTATTTGAGTGTCAGCGGTTAGGGATAAAAATACCGCAGCAAATCGCCATCGCCGGCTTTCATGGGCATGATGTGGGGCAATCCATGACACCGCAGTTAGCCACCGTCATCACGCCGCGGCTTGAAATCGGCAAAACCGCAGCGCAAGAGCTGCTAAACCGCCTCAATGGTATTCCGCAGCAAAGCAGTATGATCAATTTAGGCTATCAGATACATTTGGGCGACAGCATTTAGCGCATAAAAAAGGGCGACAATCAGTCGCCCTTCATTGTTTAACGGCTTTCCGGCTCCGGTATTTTCGGCTGCGTAAAACAGCGCAGTAAAAGATAACCGATGATCGCCGCCGCACCGGAACCCAGCAGAATACCCAGACGGGCGAAGGTATTTAATTCGCTGTTGCTGCTGCCGAAGGCAAGACCGGATAAAAACATCGACATGGTAAAACCGATTCCGCACAATACCGACACGGCAAAAACCTGCTTAAAGTTGATGCCCTCGGATAAGCTGGCAATCCCCAATTTGACGCCGAAATAACTGAATAAAAACACGCCGATCGGTTTACCCAGCAATAAGCCCAAGCTCACGCCCAAGGTCAGCGGCGATGTCAGGGTTTCCCAGCCCATGCCCGATAAAGACACGCCCGCATTTGAAAAGGCAAATAACGGCAAAATAAAAAACGAACACCACGGCGCCAGCGCATGTTCCATATCATGCAGCACTTTACGTCCGCGTTTGCCCTTCAACGGCACACAAAAGCCGATGATTACCCCAGCCAATGTCGCATGTACGCCGGATTTTAACACCGAAACCCATAATACCAGCCCGACAATCGCATAGGCGCCCAGATTAGAGACTTTAAAACGGTTCAACAAAATCAGCCCGATAATAGCGATGGTCGCTAATATTAATGCGCGGGTACTCAAATCATGAGAGAAAAATAAAGCGATCACCACGATAGCGCCCAAATCATCAATAATCGCTAACGCCAGCAAAAAGATCTTCAGCGCAAAAGGTACCCGGCTGCCTAACAGAGCCAGCACTCCCAGCGCAAAGGCAATATCCGTCGCCATGGGAATCGCCCAGCCGTCCTGATAAGCAGGAAAATCCCGGTTAATCAACCAGTAAACCAGCGCGGGAACCACCATACCGCCCAATGCGCCGATAGCCGGGAAAATCGCTTTCTGATAGCTGGAAATCGCACCGACCAATAATTCGCGTTTCACTTCCAGCCCGACCAGAATAAAAAACACCGCCATAAACCCGTCGTTCACCCACATTAAAAGCGGTTTGTTGATTTCGACGATCGAACCGAATTGCACCACCACCGGTGCATCAAGAAAATCAAAATAGAAGTGACTTAACGGAGTATTTGCCAACAAAATGGCAAATACGGCGAAAAACAGCAGCATGATACCGCTGGACGACTCGAGTTTCATAAAATACTTAATATATTGAACCATTTACTCTCCTAATAAAAATAATAAAAAACATATATTCTTTTAACATAAATATTAAATTTCGGTCAACAAAAATCCGGTTTATTCATTGTTAAATTAAAAATAAAGTGCGGTCGGTTTTCTGTTAAAAATCCGACCGCACTTTTCAGCGCCTGATCAATCAGGTTACAAACAGTTCTTCTCACCACGCGACAGGCTGATTAAACCGGAACGCACAATTTCAATAATCGGGCTTTCTTCTTTTACCGTCGCCACGAAAGCATCGAGCTTATCTTTAGTACCAACTAATTGAATGGTATAAGATTTCTGGCTCACATCGACAATTTGCCCGCGGAAAATTTCCGTCAGACGTTTCAGCTCATCTCTTGAGGTTCCCTGCGCTTTGACTTTGACCAGCATAACTTCTCGCTCAACATGGTCGCAATCGCTCAGATTCATCACCTTGAACACATCCACCAATTTATGCAGCTGTTTTTCGATCTGCTCCAGCACCTGCTCATCGCCATAGGCTTCAATGGTCATGCGCGATAAGGTCGGGTCATCGGTCGGCGCCACGGTCAGGCTTTCGATATTAAACGCACGTTGGGAAAATAAGCCGACGACACGCGACAATGCGCCCGATTCGTTTTCCAATAAGACTGATAAAATTCTACGCATTATGCACTCTCCGGTTTAGTTAAAATCATCTCATTCATTGCGCCGCCGCGAATCTGCATCGGATAAACATGCTCCGTTTCATCCACTCTCACATCCACAAAAACCAGCTTATCTTTCTGCGCAAACGCCTGCGCCAGCTTTTCTTCCAGTTCGTCCGGCGTATCTATCTGAATACCGACATGCCCGTAGGCTTGCGTGAGTTTAACGAAATCCGGCAGCGAATCCATATAAGACTGCGAATGGCGCCCGGAATAGATCAAATCCTGCCATTGTTTTACCATGCCGAGAAAACGGTTATTTAAGCTGATAATCACCACCGGAATCCCATATTGTTGTGCGGTGGAAAGCTCCTGAATATTCATCTGAATACTGCCGTCGCCGGTGACACAAACGACGGTTTCCTGCGGATAAGCCAGTTTCACGCCGAGTGCGGCCGGTAAGCCGAATCCCATGGTGCCGAGACCGCCGGAATTGATCCAACGGCGCGGCTGTGCAAAAGGATAATGCAGCGCAGTAAACATTTGATGCTGACCCACATCGGACGCCACATAGGCGCGTCCCTGAGTGAGGCGGTAAACGGTTTCGATCACTTGCTGCGGTTTAATCACCTGACTATGGCGATCAAACTTCAGACATTTTCTTGCCCGCCATTCTTCAATCTGTTTCCACCAATCGCTCAGATCCGCCTGCGATCTAACCAAATTTTCATCTTCCAGCAAGGCTAAAAATTCATCCAGCACACTGTCGGCGCTGCCGACAATCGGAATCGCCGCCGGCACATTTTTGGAAATCGAGGCCGGATCGATATCAATATGAATCACCTTGGCATGCGGGCAATATTTTGCCAGATTATTGGTGGTGCGATCATCAAAACGGACGCCGATGCCCAGAATCAAATCGCTGTGATGCATTGCGGTATTGGCCTCGAAAGTGCCGTGCATGCCCAACATTCCCAGAAACTGTTCATCGGTTCCCGGATAAGCGCCCAGCCCCATTAATGATGACGTAACCGGCAGATGCAACCGCTTGGCAAACTGTTTCAGCTGCTCATGGCAGTTGGCCGTAATCGCGCCGCCGCCAACAAACAGTACCGGTTTTTTTGCCACCAGCAAGGCTTTCAGCGCTTTTTTTATCTGGCCTTTATGCCCGTGTACCGTCGGATTATAAGAGCGCAGTGCAATATCTTCCGGATAATGGTAAGGATATTTATGGTTCGGATTCACCACATCTTTCGGAATATCGATCACCACCGGGCCGGGCCGTCCGGTCGAGGCGATATAAAATGCCTTTTTAATGACGGCGGGAATATCCTCCGCACGTTTAACCAGAAAACTGTGTTTTACCACCGGACGTGAAATGCCCACCATATCGCATTCCTGAAACGCGTCGCTGCCGATAAGATTCGACATTACCTGACCGGAAAAGATCACCAACGGCACGGAATCCATATAAGCGGTGGCAATGCCGGTTATCGCATTGGTGGCGCCCGGCCCGGAAGTGACCAGCACGCAGCCGACCTCACCGGTGGCGCGGGCATAGCCGTCCGCCATATGTACCGCCGCCTGTTCATGACGCACCAGAATATGATCAATGCCCGCTAAGGTATGAATAGCGTCATAAATATCCAGCACCGCACCGCCGGGATAACCGAAAACATATTTAACGCCCTGATCACGCAGGGACTGCACTACCATTTCTGCACCGGATAATTTTTTCATTTTCACCTCTCAAATTCACCGCACTTTTCCTGCCGGCTGACTGTTTAATTTCTGTCGATATTTTTACCCGAATCAGAATGGCTTGTCTATCAAAATTTGCGCAGCGAACCCCATAAAATAACAAATTTTACAGAGTTAAATATTGTTTTTATGAAAAATAAAGAATTTTATAAATAAAAAATCACTTAAATACAAAAAAATGCGACTTTATGCCGCATTTTATAAATTACACAAAATTAAATATTTTTATTCGAAAGCGTGATAATGATCGCAAATCAGCGCTTCTTAAACAGGAAAATCAAGGTCGCTAAGCTCGCCCCGGTCGCAATAAATCCTAACAGTCCCGACTGCGTCACGCCGACGATGAGATAGCCGACAATGGTCGCCGCGGCAACCGTGAGCGCATAAGGCAGCTGAGTCGTCACATGATCCATATGATTACATTTCGCCCCGGTGGAAGATAAAATCGTCGTATCGGAAACCGGAGAACAATGATCGCCGCACACCGCACCGGCCATCACCGACGACAGACAAGGCAGCATTAACTCCGGCGCGGCATTTGCCGCAATGGCAGCGGCAATCGGCAGCATAATTCCGAACGTTCCCCAGCTGGTGCCGGTTGAAAACGCCATTACCGAGGCTAAAATAAACAGCAACGCAGGCAGCACGGCGACCGGCAGATTCCCCGACACCAGACCGGACAAATAAGTCCCGGTTTTCATATCGCCGACCACATTATTAATCGTCCAGGCAAAACACAGAATTAAAATGGCGCCGAGCATGGATTTCATCCCTACCGACCAGGATTTCACATAATCCGCCATGCTAATCTGACGGTCAAACAAAATGCACAGCGTGACCATCACAATGGAGGCGGAACCGCCCACAACCAGCGAAATGCCGACGGTCGTATTTTCAAAGGCGCCCAATACTGAAAACGGTTGTCCTTGCGCCGCCAGTGCCTGATTACCGGTGTATAACATGGTGGAAACCGTTGCGGCGATTAACACGATGATCGGCAAAAACAGATTACGCACATGGCCGGTGACGCCGGACTGCACGTCTTCGCTTTCGTTGCCCTTTTCCAGCGCCCGCTTCTCATGTCTTGCCATAGAACCGATATCAAAGGAGAAATAGGCCACGAAAAACACCATCAGAATGGAAAAAATCGCATAAAAGTTCATCGCACTCATCGCCATAAACGCACCGATCGGCGAATAATCCGTCATCGCATACGAGGCGAGCAAGCCGGAAATCAGCGTAATAATATACGCCCCCCAACTGGATACCGGCATCATCACGCACATCGGCGCAGCGGTGGAATCCAGAATATAGGCCAGTTTGGCGCGCGAGACATTGAATTTATCCGTAACCGGACGGGCAATTGCGCCCACCGCCAGACTATGAAAATAATCGTCGATAAAAGTGACGAAAACCAGCGATGCCGCCATCAGTTTCGCGCCGCGACGATCTTTAATCCGCTTCTGCGCCCATTCGGCAAAAGCCCGGTTACTGCCCGAGGCGGTTAAAAGTGCGGTCAAAATACCCAATAATAATAAAAATAAAATGATATTGATGGTGTCGAAATTCAGACCGTCTTCACCGCGATACACCAGCGAAGCCACATTACTGAATAAATAAGTCAGCGCATCGCCGGGATGAAAATCCGCCAGCATGAATGACCCGACGATAATCCCGACACTTAACGACAAAATCACTTTACGCGTAATAATTGCCAGCAATAAAGCCAGAATCGGCGGCACAACCGACCACAAGGAGGAGGAATAATCTACAAGTTCCATTTATGTTCTACCTAAAAATAAGGGAGAACCACTGAAGTTAACTATTTTAAAGGATGGGTATGATTTAAAATAAAAAGGCAGGTAAACAAGTCATGACCTAACCTAACCAGTAGCGCTCCATAGTGACTAACAAGACTATGACAGTGACGTCTCTTTCGATGACGCCCCCAACCAATTAAGATGACTCTTAACTGATTTCGGCAACCATTCCTTTCCTTTTCCCTCATCGCTATCCACTCAGAAAAAATACTTATAATAGCTGCACCTCTACATACATAGGACGCAGCAAAGATTACAATAAGTTGATAAAAATGCCAAGAGCAAAAATAAAAATTTTTTATTTTTTAACCGCACTTTTCGCCTCCCCATATAAAAAAATAGGCGATTTAATTTAAAATAAGATTTACCTTACCGCATATTTTCGTTATTATGCAGCGACCGATTTAAATCTCTTTTATTAATTCTTAATCATTCCAGAGGAATAAAAATGAGCGAAATATTAAAAACATTAACAAATATTCGCAGTCTGCGTGCAGCGGCCCGTGAATTAACATTGCCACAATTGGAAAGTATTTTGGATAAATTACAAGCCGTTGCGACGGAAAAACGGGAAGCCGCCGCCCGCTTACAACAGCAGGAAGCCGAACGTCAGGAACGGATTGAAAAATACAGAGCATTATTAAAACAAGACGGCATCACCGCCGAAGAATTAGCCGAAATCCTGAACACGGAAACCACCCCGCCACGCAAAAAAAGAACGCCGCGTCCCGCCAAATACCGCTATACCGATGAAAACGGCGAAAGCAAAACCTGGACCGGTCAGGGAAGAACGCCGCGCGCGATTCAAAATGCGCTGAATGCGGGAAAATCATTAACTGATTTTGAAATTTAACCGCATTTATTATTTATCTGAAACCCATATTTAATTATATTTATGGGTTTTTGCTTTTTTATCACCTGACACGCACTGCGGCACAATATTATGATCGAAAATAAAATATTACTGACCGATTGTCCTGACGATAAAGGTTTAATCGCCAAAATTACCAATATTTGTTATAAACACCAGTTGAATATTATTCATAATAATCAATTTGTGGATTTTGAAACCAAACATTTTTTTATGCGTACCGAATTACAGGGTATTTTTAATCCGGAAACCTTACTCGCGGATTTGGCATTCAGCCTGCCGCAAGGCACCAATAACCGCTTAATCGGCGCCAAGCGCAAACGGATTGTGATTCTGGTTACCAAAGAAGCCCATTGTCTCGGCGATATTTTGATGAAAAACTATTACGGCGGTCTGGATGTGGACATTGCCGCGGTCATCGGCAACCATGAAACCCTAAGAAGCCTCGTAGAGCGCTTTGACGTGCCGTTTCACTGCGTAAGCCACGAAGGCTTGAGCCGGGTTGAGCATGACCGGCTTCTGGCGGAAAAAATCGACCAATACGCCCCGGATTACATCGTACTGGCAAAATATATGCGCGTGCTTAATCCCCAGTTTGTCGCCCGTTATCCGAACCGAGTGATAAATATTCATCATTCCTTCCTGCCGGCGTTTATCGGCGCCAGACCTTATCAACAGGCTTATGAACGCGGAGTAAAAATTATCGGCGCGACCGCCCATTTTATTAATAACGAACTGGATCAAGGCCCGATTATCATGCAAAACGTGATCAATATCGACCATACCTACAGCGCCGATGCCATGATGCGCGCAGGGCGCGATGTGGAAAAAAGCGTGCTGACCCGCGCGCTGGATCTTGCACTGCACGATCGGATTTTTGTCTATCAAAATAAAACTATCGTGCTGTAAAAAGAAAAAGTACGGTGAAAAGAAAAAGTGCGGTAAAAAACACCGCACTTTTTTCATGACCTTTATTCGTCCTTCACGCCGTCCAGACTGTCGGAAAATGCCTGCAAGCCCTGTGCATTGCCGGATTTCACCATATTCTGCATCGCTTTCGTCGGTTGGTGAAGCAGCTTGTTAGTCAGTTTATAGCTCAGTTCCTGTAACAGTCGCTCAGGATTTTCGCCCTGCTGTAGGGATAACAACGCTTTTTCCAACAGATCCTGACGGATTTGTTCGGCGCTGTTGCGATAAGTGCGGATCAAGCCGGAAAACTGATGCACTTTCAGCCATTGATAAAAATCCTGATTTTCCTGCCGGATAATCGTTTCCGCCTGTGCCGAGGCTTGTTCCCTGCGGCTGACATTGCGCTGGATAATATGCTGTAAATCATCCACCGTATAATGATAAACGCTTTCCAGCTCGCCGACGGCTTCCTCCACATCGCGCGGCACGGCAATATCCACAATCAGCATCGGCTGATAATGCCGCTTTTGCTGTGCCTGCCGCACCATATCCTGCGTAATCAGAATCTGCTGGCTGCCGGTCGAGCTGATAATAATATCCGCCTGATCCAAGCCTTGCTGTAATTCAGGTAATGACAACACCTGAATATACTGATCCGTCCCCAGTTTTTCGACCAGCGCCTGCGCGCGGGCTAAGGTGCGGTTTGCAATAGTCAGGCTTTTTACTCCGTGACGCAGCAAATGGCGGCTGACCAGTTCTATGGTTTCCCCGGCGCCGACCAACAGGATGTTCAGTTTGCGCAGGCTATCGAAGATTTGACGCGCCAGCGTACAGGCCGTATAAGCGACGGAAACCGCATTTTCACCGATATCGGTTTCCGTGCGCACCCGTTTGGCCGTGGCGAAGGTTTTCTGAAACAGCCGTGAAAACTCACCGGATACCGCACCGTCGTGGCGCTGATAAAACTGCTCACTGATTTGATATGCCTGTTTTACCTGACCTAAAATCTGCGGCTCGCCCAATACCAGAGAGTCCAGTCCGCAGGCAACGCGCATTAAATGCGCGGTGGCCTGTTGATTTTGCGCCGAATACAGGCAATCGTTCAGATCATCCACGTTTAAACCATGCGCTCCGGCAAACCAGTTGATACAGCGTTGCTGCCACTGCGCGGCCTCCTGCGGCGGGATCTGTTTATTATGCAAATACACTTCCGTGCGGTTGCATGTGGAGAGGATTACCGCGCTGTCGGCCAGTGCGGACTGCCGAATTTGCCGTAATGCCAAAAGCCGCTTTTCGTCAGAAAAAGCGACCTTTTCACGCAATGCCACGGAAGCGGTTTTATGGTTGATACCTAACACAAGAATTGTCATAAATTTGTTGAAAATTGACCGCACTTTGCGCTCAACATCCCCACACACTCAAAACGGAAAAATAAATCCCTGTCATTTTAAGCAATTATGTTCACTGTAGCAAATCGGATTCTTTATTTTTGATCAGAATAACCTGATTTGATTAGAAATTATCTTTTGCTTTGCGCAAAGCGGTAAACTCCGCCGCCGTGGCGGCCTGCAAAAACGGATTAATGGTTTTCTCAAAGCCTAATGTTGTCGGCACGCTGGGCTGATTCGCCGCCCGCCATAATTTAACCTGTTCCTGATAGCGGCGCACTGCGGTCTGATTGTGCGCCAGCGTGGCGGCAAAAGCCAGATTGCTCAGGGTATATTCATGCCCCGGACACAGGAGCGTTTCATCGGGCAGCGCTTTCAGCCGTTGCAGCGAGGCAAACATCTGCGCATAATCGCCGCTGAACACGCGGCCGCAGCCGGCGGAAAACAACGTATCGCCGCAAAATAAATGTCCGTCGATCACAAAACTGACATGCTGTGCCGTATGTCCGCCGCAGGGGATGACCTGAATGCGGTAATGGGCCGTGCGGATTTCGCCTTGGTCAACAATTCGGGTTGCGCCTTTATCCGCCGTTTCCGCCGGGCCGAAAACCGGTAGTTGCGGATAAGCCTGCTTAAATGCCGCCACGCCGCCTACATGATCATCATGTTTATGCGTCAGCAGCAGCGCCTCCACCGTCAGTTGATGCTGTGCTAAAAAGTCGAACAACGGCTTCGTTTCCGGAATATCGATCACAATTACGGGCAAATTTTCTCGTCCGTAAACCCAAATATAGTTATCATGAAGCGCAGGAATCGGAAATAACATGCAATCATCCTCGAGGTTAATAATGAAATGGAACGCAAAATATCCCACCGCCATGAATCAGCCCACCAGCTGGCAGCAGTTACAGCGCGGCGATCAGTATTGTAATGCACTTAACCGCTATTTTGCCAACTGGTTTGCGAAAATTCCCGGCGATCAGCTGTTAAAAATCGGTGGCCTTAGCGCCGCAATCCGTTGTGATGCAGCGCGCTGTCACCAAATGGTCGTGTCCGCCGAAATCGATGAAAATCTGACCGCACTTTGCGCCGCTCAGTCTCTCTCGCTGATACAGGCAAGCCCGCTGGAGCTGCCTTTCGTTGAAAACGCCATTGATGCCTGTCTGATGATCAATATTTTAAATTTCAGTCAGGATCCGCACCAGATTCTGCGCGAAGTCAACCGCGTACTCCGTGATGACGGCTATCTGTTTATTTCACTGTTTAACCCGTTCAGCCGACTGTTGTTTAAGCGCTCGCTCGGTCTGAAACATCAAACGCCTTTTCCTTTCCGGCAATATTTACTGTGCCGGGTTATCGATTGGCTGGAATTGCTGAATTTTGATATTCTGGCGCAACAGCATTTACCCCTGCGCCCTGAACAGCGGCTGTTTTCGCCATTAACCGTGATCTGTGCGCAAAAACGCGTATATCCGCTTACCCTGCAACCGCAGAAAATGGCCTTTCGCACCGCCGGCAATCTCGAACCGGCAAGCGCCTTTAAGCAGATTAAGGAAAACTAAACGGCAAAATGCGCTCTGCACGGGCAAGCGACGATAGATTATACTTGCCCGCCCCGCCAAACTCCCCTATTATGCACAGCTTTAACCCACAAGAGAAAAGCCCATGACAGCACAAACCTTTATTCCCGGTAAAGATGCCGCCCTTGAAGAAAGTATCGCCAAATTTCAACAAAAACTGACCGCACTTGGCTTTCATATTGAAGAAGCCTCGTGGCTGAATCCGGTGCCGAATGTCTGGTCCGTGCATATTCGCGACAAAGACTGCCCGCAATGTTTTTCCAACGGTAAGGGCGCCAGCAAGAAAGCCGCGCTGGCCTCTGCGCTGGGCGAATATTTTGAACGTCTGTCCACCAATTATTTCTTCGCCGATTTTTATCTCGGTCAGGACATCGCCAACGGCGATTTCGTGCATTATCCGTCGGAAAAATGGTTTCCGATTGAAAATGACGCCCAGCTGCCGGAAGGCATATTAAATCAGGAACTGCTGAATTATTATGATCCCAATCATGAACTGACGCCGGAATTGCTGGTCGATTTGCAATCCGGCAATGCGGCGCGCGGCATTGTGGCGTTGCCTTATGTACGCCAGTCGGATCAACGCACGGTTTATATTCCGCAAAGTCTTATCGCAAATCTGTATGTGTCCAACGGCATGTCCGCCGGCAATACCCTGTATGAAGCCCGCGTGCAAGGCCTGTCGGAAGTGTTTGAGCGCTATGTGAAAAATAAAATTATCGCCGAGGCGATCAGCCTGCCGTTGATCCCGCAACAGGTGATGGCGCGCTATCCTTCCGTGCAGGCGTCAATCCAGAAACTGGAAGAGGAAGGTTTTCCGATTTTGGCTTATGACGCCTCGTTGGGCGGCCAATATCCCGTCATTTGCGTGATTTTACTGAATCCGCACAACGGCACTTGTTTTGCCTCTTTCGGCGCCCATCCGAACTTTCAGGTGGCATTGGAGCGCACGGTAACGGAATTATTGCAAGGGCGCAGCTTAAAGGATCTGGATGTGTTCACCCCGCCGTCGTTTAATAATGATGATGTAGCCGACCATGCCAATCTGGAAACTCATTTTATTGATTCCAGCGGCCTGATTTCATGGGATTTGTTCAAACAAGAGGCGGATTACCCGTTCGCCGATTGGGATTTTTCCGGCGATACCCATCAGGAATACGATAATCTGATGGCAATTTTCCGGGCGCAGCAAAAAGAGGTATATATTATGGATTACACCCATCTGGGTGTATACGCCTGCCGCATTATCGTACCCGGCATGTCGGATATTTACCCTGCCGATGATCTGATCTACGCCAATAACAACATGGGCATGGACTGGCGGGAAATTTTGCTGGATCTGCCGCATTTCCATCACGACCGCGAAACCTATCAGGAGCTGCTGACGGAGCTGGATGAACAAGGCATTGACGATGCCACCAGAGTGCGTGAATTTATCGGTATTGTCGCCCCCGCTCAATCGGGCTGGACAACGCTGCGCATCGGGGAATTAAAATCCATGCTGTATCTGGCCTTGCAGGATCTGGACAATGCGCTGGAATGGGCAAACTGGACATTAAATATGAATGCTTCGGTTTTCAGCGCCGCGCGCGCCAACTATTACCGCTGTTTAATCAGTTCTCTGGAGCTGTTTGCCGACCGAACCCGCACACCGGAACAATACCGCATGGTATTTGAGAAAATGTACGGTAAAACGGCGCTGGAATTTGCCTGGCAAGCCATACAGGGCGGCAATCCGTTTTACGATTTGCCCGCCGACGACGAACGACTGCAGCATTTTCACGCCCATCAGAAATTGCTGACCGCCTATGCAAAACTGCAAAAAGCAAAACGCGAAAACTGGCGCTAAACCGCTCTTTGTGCACATCGGCGCGTAAAAGGCAGCGCGCCGATTTATCATACTGTGATCCGGCGCAAAGAAATCAATTCAATTTAACGTTATGCTAACAAACGATCTTTTTCGCTCACACCTATAAGGAGTATATTATGCAAAGTTGGACTGGCGAAATGTGGCAGGCTGCGCTTATCGGTCTGGTTGTCGGCGTAATTATCGGGTATCTGCTGTTACGTTTAACCAAAGGTTCGGTGAAAAAACAAGTGAAAACCGAAGCGGAACTGCAACAGGTCAAAAACGAACTCGGTACTCAAAAACAACAGCTGGAAAAACATTTCGCCGAAAGCGCCGAGCTGCTGAAAACCCTGGCACAGGATTACCAGAAACTTTATCGCCATCTGGCTTCATCATCCACCGCAATGCTACCCGAACTGGCGGATAAGGCATTATTCACGCAGAATCTTATCGTGCATAATAACGAACCGGACGAAAATACCGCTCAGAATAAAGACGGCCAGCCGCGGGATTATTCCGAGGGTTCTTCCGGTATTCTGAAAGCGGAAAAATAACCGACCGACAGCCTGCAATGGCGAATTTCGGATTCGCCATCGTTATGCCCTTGCCCGTCCGTCGCTTATACGACGGCGACATAAATACATCACAACGCGCCGGCATGCTTAGTCTGCCGCAAGCGATAAACGCAAATCAAATCGACCGCACTTTTTATTTTATGCTATCATAACGCCGATTTAATTTTACCGGTTTACAGAGCATGACTATGACCAATCACATCCAGCCGCTTGATCCCGATAGCGCAATTGATATCGCCTACGATATTTTTCTTGAAATGGCGGGAGAAAATCTCGATCCGGCAGACATTCTGCTGTTTAACCTACAGTTTGAAGAACGCGGCGCCGTTGAATTCGTCGAAACCGCCGAAGACTGGGAACAGGAAATCGGTGTCCTGATTGACCCCGAAGACTACGCCGAAGTCTGGATCGGCCTGCTCAACGAACAGGATGAAATGGACGATATTTTCGCTAAATTTTTGATTTCTCACCGCGAAGAAGCGCGAGAATACCATATCATCTGGAAAAAATAGCGCAGCGTTAAACTCAAAGTGCGGTGGTTTTTTGATTGAAATTTATAAATTAATCTTAATAGTTGTAACGCCCATTTATATTTTGCAGTGTTATAATCAAGTTACAATAAGTTATCTGAAAAGATTAACGCAAAGCTCTACCCCTCTAAATCTTGATTTAGAGGGGTATCTTTTTTAGATAAAAATTAATCCTTATAGAAAGGGATTTTTAGCGGACAAACAAAAAACCAGAACATTATCTGTTCTGGTTTTCTATCTCTTTGAAAATTTCAAAGTACTGTAATATGGTGTCCGTGACAGGACTTGAACCTGCACTGCCCGAAAGCATTAGAACCTGAATCTAACGTGTCTACCAATTCCACCACACGGACGTCAACTTTTGATGGAATGAATTCTAGCACAACAAATTTGAAAATTTAACTACAAAATGCAGATATTGTTTCAATAGCGCAGAATTTAAGCATAAACGCGATAGTGCGGTCGTTTTTTCTTCATTTTCTGCTGAAGGTATAAACTACGTTAAAAATCACCGCACTTTTATAGCGCAATATACTCCAGTTTTACTTCGCCCAAATACGCCAGCAGCTCTTCCGCCATTGTGCGGTAAGACAGGGTGAGCGGTCGTTCCACCAGTACGACGCGCGCAATATTTTCCACTTCATTGCCGTTTAGTAACAAATAGTTCAATGCGCTTTGCAATGCCGGCAGGCTTGGATTAAAGGCGGCATTTTCCGCGTAGCTGCCGTGAAATATCTGTTGATCCTGCAATTGAATCGCCACTCCGGAATAACAGCAGGAATAAGGCGCATGCGCACGGTTAGCGGCCTGAACTGCGGTGCGGACAAGCATGTCCTGGGTGGAGAATTGCAATCCATGATCTTCCTGATCAAATAAACGATGGGCAATATTCAAATCCTTCGGCCCAAACGCGTCGGGTAAATATTGATCCAGTAAATTATTCTGATTATGCGGTAAATGGATGCGTAATATGTCGGCGCTGTTCAATTCGTTCATAAACTGACGACAATGGCCGCACGGCGTGTAATTTACGGTAATATCGGTCAGGCGCGTTTCATCGCGCATCCAGGCGTGCGCAATGGCGCTTTGCTCGGCATGGATGGTTTGCTGAATATGCGTGGCGCAGAATTCCTGATTGGCGCCGAAATAAAAATGTCCGCTTTCGCCTTTTGCCACTGCACCTACGCTGAAATGAGAAATCGTCGGATTGGCATAGCAGGCGCTGAGCGGCAACAGCGCCAATGCCAGCTGTTTATCCGTGATGCGATATTTTTCACACAAATGACGAACCACAAAGTGCGGTAAAAATCCCTGAAAATGCTGTTCGCCCAGAATATGCCATAGATCCTGAGCCAGGGTTTGATTTTCCATTTGACTTAACGCCTGCCGGATGCGCTGCGAAATGTGTTTTTGTGCCTGAGTGTTCATAACGGCTCCTCTCTGAATAAACCGGAATAGGGTTATCATAGAGAATAATGAGGCGAAAATCCCTGATGGAAATTCGATTCTGTGAGATGTATCAAAGATTTAAATTATCTGTGCGGAATTTTTAATCAGGCGCCGTGCGATGACGCCTGAGAACATGTGCCGTCAATGGCGGCGATTATCATTAGCCTGTTGCAGCAGCTGGCGGCTTTCGTTCAGAAACTGCTGTGAATAGTCGCCGAACCATTGCCGTACCCGGTTAAAACAATCGATAAAGCCTTGTTTATCGCCGTTTTCAAAAAATGCCAGACTTTCCGCATAACTTTGTTGCAGACTTTCGATGACCGCCAGATTTTCCGGTTTATCCATAATAATGTCGGCGTACAGCGCGCCGTCCTGGGCGAATAAGCGACCGATCATCGCCAGCTCCAGCCGATAAATCGGTGAAGACAATGCCAGTAACTGAGACAATTGTACCGGCTGCTTGGATAAATGCAGGCCGTTGGCGAAGGTGGCAAAATGGCGCAGCGCCTGCACATAAGTCATACTGCGGTCATGTTCGGCGGCATCCGCCTGATAGATTGTCGCTCCCCAGATCCGAATCTGATCCAGCAGCCACTGATAACGCGCCGCATCGCGCCCCTCACAGCACACCACCACTTGCTTTGCCATACTGGCGATATCCGGGCCGAACATGGGGTGCAACCCCACTACCGCACCGCGATGCACTTCCAGCATTTTTGCTAACGGTGCACGTTTAACCGAGGTTAAATCGGTCAGCAGCATGTTTTCCGTTAAATACGGTTTCAGCCGTTCTATGGTTTCCACGGTTTTGACAATCGGCACCGACACAATCACCACATCGGCGCCGGCTAAAATCGTTTCCGCCTGCGCCCAATCCTGACTGCCCAGCGCCTGCACCGTATAACCGGACAGAGTTAAATAACGTCCGAATAACGCCCCCAGCTTCCCTTTGCCGCCGACAATCACAATTTTTCGGATAGCGGGATTGACGGTTTTAAAACCGAACTGATTTTCCCGGCTATAGGATTCGCGCATTAAACGGCGCAACACATCTTCTATCAGATCCGCCGGCACACCGATTTTTTCCGCCTCCCGCCGTCTTGCCGCCAGCATATCCGCCTCCCGTTCCGGCGCATAAATCGGCAAGCCGTGCCGATGCTTGAGCTCACCGACTTGCTTTACCAGCGCCAATCGTTTGGCAAATAATTGTAATAATTCCCGATCCAGAGTATCGATTTCGGTTCTCAGTTCTTTCAGTGCATCCACTTATTGATTTCCTTATGACATAAACCATCCCGTTCAGGGCAATCATTATAACAACAACGAGACAATTCGCGCGGTTTAAATCATGCCTTTTTGCCTAATGCCGCCGCCATTGTTCTTAACAGCTGCTCCGAAGTATCCCAATCGATACAGGCGTCGGTAATGGATACGCCGTATTGCATGTCGCTGACCGGCTGCTCCGCACTTTGATTACCGGCGTAAAGATTACTTTCCAGCATTAAGCCAATAATGGCGCGGTTTCCGTTGACAATCTGGCGCACCGCCTCTTCCGCCACCGCAGGCTGACGGCGATAGTCTTTATTGGAATTGCCGTGGCTGCAATCGATCATAATCGCACTTTCCAGCCCCGCCGCATGCAATGCCTGTTCACACTGACTGACAAATTCCGCCTGATAGTTCGGATGTTTGCTGCCGCGTAAAATCACATGGCCGTCCGGATTGCCCGCGGTATGCAGTAAATTCACCTGTCCGCGCTGGTTAATGCCGATAAAACTGTGTCCCATCGACGCGGCTTTCATCGCGTTAATCGCGGTTGCCAGACTGCCGTCGGTACCGTTTTTGAATCCTACCGCCATCGACAGCCCGGATGCCAGCTCGCGATGCGTCTGCGATTCGGTAGTACGCGCGCCGATTGCCGACCAGCTGAACAGATCCGCCATATATTGCGGAGTAATCGGATCCAGCGCTTCGGTCGCCAGCGGCAAGCCCATTTCCGACAGTTCCAGCAACAACTGGCGGGCAATGTGCAAGCCGTGTTCCACATCAAAACTGCCGTCAATTTTCGGATCGTTAATCAACCCTTTCCAGCCGACGGTGGTGCGGGGTTTTTCAAAATACACCCGCATTACAATGTATAATGTCTCTTTCAATTCATCGGACAGCGCTTTCAGCCGCTGCCCGTACTCCACCGCAGCAAGGGGATCATGAATGGAGCAAGGGCCGATAACCACCAATAAACGGTTATCCTTTTTATGGATAATGTCGGCAATATCGCGGCGCGATTGTTCGATTTGGCGGCGCAGTTCCGCCGGTAGCGGCAGCTTCGCTTTTAATTCGTGCGGGGTAATCAACACTTTTTCATGCACAATATTCACATTATGGATACTGTCTTTGTGTGTCACGTTCATCATTTTTGCTTTCCTTTTCGTAAATTTTTATATACATCAAATGTACGGATTAAATTACACTTAAATACACTAAAATTCAACCGCTTTTATCACTTTTTTCTTTTTGCCAAACATAAAGCCGGATAACATGACATGCTATCCGGCTTTCAAAAGTGCGGTGATTTTTTTCTACGTTTTCTGCGTTTTCTGCGTTTTCTGCGTTTAGCGCACGGTAGCGCAATTTATACAGTACAGATACTGCCCTTTCGGGTCATTAAACCGCTCCAACAGATTCAGCTGCTTTCTGATTTGCCCGAATTCCTGCGGGAAAACGATAAATTGCGCCACCGTCTGTTTCAACAGGCTTTGACTGCCACGTTTGAAATCGCTCATCAACATGCCTAAGAAAGAGTTATCCTCTTCCGTCAGCCATTCGACGGCAAACTGCTTCACCTGTTTTTCCGCGCTCCGTTTGCGGTTAACCAGCTCGCCGGCCTTATTGACCGCGGCATCAAAATCGCCCAATTCATCAACCAGCTGATGCTTATACGCCTCCGTGCCGAGCCAAACCTGCCCCTGCGCAATGCTGTCGGCCTGCGCTTTCGGCATATTGCGCCCTTTGCTGACTAAAGAGAGAAACCGATCATAACCGTGTTCGATTTCCAGCTGCATAATCTCGCCGTTGAGCGACGGCAATCCGCTGAAGGCCGAACCGCGGCTCAGTTCCGTCGTCGCCACGCCGTCGGCCGAAATGCCCGCCTGTTTAATGGTGTTTTCAAAGGTCGGGAACAGCGCAAAAATGCCGATCGAGCCGGTAATCGTATTCGGATCCGCCACAATATAATCCGCCGTGCTTGCAATCCAATAACCGCCGGACGCCGCCATACCGCCCATCGACACTACCACCGGCTTACCAGCTTGTTGCAGATTATCCACTTCCTGACGAATCAGCTCTGAGGCAAAGGCGCTGCCGCCCGGGCTGTTGACCCGCAGCACCACCGCATCGACCGCCTCATCCTCATAAGCCTGACGCAATAACGCCGCGATACTGTCGCCGCCCACATCCTGATCTTCACTGTCGCCGTCGATAATGGTGCCTTCCACATTGATCACGGCGATTTTATGCTCACCGTCCGCCGTCATCCGATCCGGCAAACTCGCCAAATAGCGATCCAGCTCAACGGATTTCACCTCACCGTCGTCATTTTTGCCGAAAAGTGCGGTCAGTTTTTGCTCTAAAGTGAATCTGTCGGCAATCTGAGTGACCAGATTACGCTGTTTCGCATAAGCCGTACTGTCGCCGCCCAACGCCTGCAATTGGCGCAGATAGGTCTGACCTTCCGGCAAAACCGCCTCTGATGTAATGCTGCGGTTATGAGCAACAGTGGCTTTGTAACTGTGCCACATTTCCCCCAGCCATTGCTGCATATTGGCTTTGGCCTGCGCCGACATATCGTCGCGCAAAAACGGCTCCACCGCGGATTTATAGGTGCCGACGCGGAAAACATGCGGGGTTATCGCCAGTTTGTCCAGCAGAGATTTAAAATACAGATTTTCCGCCGACATACCTTCGATCGCCACCTGACCTATCGGATTGAGGTAAATCTCATCGGCATAACTGGCCAGCAAATATTGTTTCTGCGTATAGTTATCCGCATAAGCGATAACCGGTTTGCCGCTTTGTTTGAAGCGTTCAATCGCTTTGCCGACATAATTCAGCGCCGGCAAATCCGCCCCCTCAAAGCGGTTCAGATCCAGCACCAGCCCTTTAATGCGTTCATCCTGCGCAGCGGTACTGACCGCATACACCACATCAAAGGTGGAAATCTGGCGCGGCACATATTGGTTATCCAGCTGTTTCAGGGTGTTGCGCCACGACATGCTGTCATCACGGTTATCCGCCAGATAGCCGTCGAGATTCAGCATCAGCGCGCCCTGATCGCCGTTAAGCGCCGCATTTTCTTTATACACCAGTCCGGCCGTCAGGCTGATTATCGTCCCAAGGAATAAGACAAAAAATAAAAACACCACATTCATGACCAAATCACGAATAAAATTCAGCATTCGCCAACACAATTTCAGACATTTAATAATAAGTCGCATAATTTCTCTGTCAGGTTTAATAACAAGCTCAATATTCAGCGCCATTGACGCACTGTTTTATTTTGCGCCGAAGCGGCGCCGTCACCAAGGTTCATAACATATCACAACCCACCATTTCAATAAATCCGAATTAAAAAAATATGCTAAACTAGACCGCACTTTTTACTACATTGAAAGGAAGAATTTATGGACGCACTACATTTGCTGACCACCCGCCGTTCGGAAAAAAAACTGCAACCGCCGGCGCCGAATAAACAACAGTTGGAACAGATTTTTCAGGCCGCGCTGCACGCCCCGGATCACGGCAAATTACAGCCTTATCATTTTGTGGTGATCGAAAAAGACGGCTTACCGCGCTTTGCCGCGCTGCTGAAAAGTGCGGTACATGAATTTAATTTAGGCGAAGAGCGGTTAAAAAAAGCCGAGGATTTGGCCTTTCGCGCGCCGATGATCATCGCCGTCGTTGCCAAAATTAATACCGACATCGCCAAAGTGCCCGCCTGGGAGCAAACGCTGGCTGCCGGCTGCGCAACCTATGCCATGCAGCTGGCGGCCAATGCGCAGGGGTTCGACAACGTATGGGTGACCGGCCCTTGGGTAAACGGCAGCGACCTGCGCAATGCGTTAGGTTGCGCTGAAAACGATAAGATTATCGCGTTTCTGATGCTGGGCCGCGGCGAGGAAAAAATTCCGCGCGAACCGAAAGCGGCGGATTTCCGCCACTTGGTCAGCTATCTGTAATCCGCCGGCAGGACGGATTAAAAAATCCGTCTTTTTTTACCGCACTTTTAACCCGCTTTAATCACAATCGGCGCGTCTTTTTATTAAAAAATTCGTCTTTTTTTTACCGCACTTTTTAACGGGTCAGGATGGCCTCAAAGCGTCCGCTGCGTTTCAGTACGCGTGCCGCGGCGCTATCCAGATTTGCTTTCGTGACAATCTGATCCAGCTGCTGATACAAATAAATCAGGCGCGGCGAATGATCCAAGCGGTAGCTTTGTTCGATCTTTTCCGCCACATACAGCAACGAATCAAACTGCTGTTTAATCTGTATTTGCTTTTCCGCCCGTTTTTTTGCCACTTCCTGTTCGCTTACCCCCTGTTCGGCCAGTTGATCCAAAATCCGGTGAGTTAAATCCAGCAACGCGTCCGCCCGTTCCGGCGCACAGCTGAAGGTGATTTTGCCCTCAATCTGCGTGCTGTGCGGCTCCTGCGACAACCAAGTGTTGACGGAATAAATGCCGCTTTGCTGCTCGCGTAACGTGATGCGCAGTTTTTCCTGCATAATATCGGCCAGCACCTCCAGTAGATATTCGTCTTCCGCCCGCCAGTGATTTTCCGCAGTTAAATACAATTCCACTTCGGCTCTCGGCTCCGTCAGTCCCTTAAGCACAAAGCGCTGCGCCGGCACGCTGGCCCGCAACGGCCGGAAAGTGCGGTGCTGGCGTTTAACCTCGACATTGGCAAGGTATTTTTCCGCCAGCGATTTAACGGTCGCCTCCGGCACATCGCCGATAATAAAATAAGTGAAATCCGTTTTTCCGTTAATCATGCTCTGGTATAAGCGGGATAAGGTTGCGCTGTCGGCATTCAGGCTCTGCGCCTTATGCCGGCTGTAAACGGTTTCCGAGCCGGGATAACGCCGTGCGGCCACCGCCTGCATAAATTCGGTTTCTTTATCGGCGTCGGCAAAATACTGTGCGGTTTCCTGTTTGTATTGCTGCCACACGCGCGGCGAAATCGGGCTGGCAGCCAGTTTGAGACGAAACAATGTCATCAGCGTTTCCAGCGCATCGGTTTTGCCAACGCCCACAAAGCCCTGATAATCATCATTTAATAAGGTGGAAAAAACCAGCTGCTTTTGGGTAAATAAATGCTGCATTTGTTCCTGTGACAACGTGCCGATTCCCGTCTCGTCCACCATGCTCACGGCGGCGCGCAGCCGATGATAATCCGCCTGCGCCACGGAACGCAATCCGCCGTCGGTCAGCGCTTTAAAATACACCTGTCCCGGTTGCTTATCCGAATAATGGTAAATCAGGCGACTGCCGTTGTGTAGGGTAAATTCCGTAATATTGCCCTGCGGATGATAAACCGCTTTGCTGACCGGCGCCGGCGGCAGATTTAACGGTGGCAACAACGCGTTATGTTCCGTGCGCGCTACCGTTTTTTGCGTTGTGGCAGCGGCATGTTCCCATTGGCGTTCAATATCCGTCACGTTAAACGGCAACTTTTTCGCCGGATAAGGTTGCGTAATCAGCAGCAACTTCGCCGGCTGCGCCATTAACCGACGAAAATCGGCGTTCACCTCCGCCGGCGTCACGGTCGCTAATAGTTGCCGGTTTAATTCATATCTGTCGCGCGGGTTTAAACTGACCTGCTCGTTTGCCGCAACCGGGATCAAATCATCCGCCAGCTTTAGGCTGCCGACCCGGATTTCCAGCTGCCTTTCATTCCGCTTTTGCAGACGCGCAATTTCATCCTGCAATTCCTGTTCACTGAAGCCCTGTTGTTTGAGGTCGGCAATAAAACCGAACAGCGCGGTAATCGAATCCTGATAGCGGGTATCGGACAGCTGCACGGAAAACAGATGCTGAATATTATATTTGCCCGGATGGCGCTGATAAAAATTCGCAGAACTGACCGCACTTTGTCGGTTTTCCCATTGTTGCAGTCTGACATTCACCAGCCGAATCAGAATCTGGCGAATCAGTTCCGCACGATATTCCGCGCGGGTATTTTGCGCGGCAAACTCGGTGAATAAACTCAGTTCAATGGAAGGCGAACTGATGCCTGCCTCGTCAATGGTGGCCAAACGCCAACGGTTAATCAGCGGAATCCGGTAGTCGATGTTTTCCAGCGCCGACAACGGCGCCGCCGATGCCGCTAATTTCGTGTTCAGCAAGGCTTTGATATGGCGTTTATCAATATCGCCGACCACAATAACCGCCATATTATCGGGACGATACCATTTGCGGTAAAAATCCTTCACTCGCCGGGCGGACACGGTTTTTATCACATCAACATCGCCGATAGGATCTCGTAATACATAGCGCGAGCCGGCCATTTCCAGCGCACTTTTTTTATCCCCCAGACGCAGCATCGGGCTTAAGCGCGAACGCCATTCTTCCAGCACCACGCCGCGCTCCGCCGCCAAATCATCCGGCAGAACGGTGACATGGTTCATCCATTCGTTAATCACTTCAAAAGCCAGCGCCAAACGCGCCGGATCATTATTCGCCAGATTTAAGGTATAAACCGTATTCTCAAAATCAGTGAAGGCATTAATATCGCGGGCGAATTTCATCCCCAGCCGTTCCAGCGCATCAATAATCTGATTTTGCGGAAAACGTCGGGTGCCGTTAAACGCCATATGTTCGACAATATGCGCCACGCCTTTCTGATCATCCTCTTCGTTCATCGAACCGGCATTCACCACTAAACGAATATACACCCGGCCGGCGGGCTGATCATTGGGCATAATATAATAGCGTAACCCGTTATCCAGACGGCCATAAGCGATGTCCGGATCAAAGGGCAACGCCTGTTCGTCCCGATCCGGCACCAGCGCGCTATGACAACCGGACAGCAGCAATAAAGTCAGGTAATAAAATAGATATTTTTTCATAAACATCACGATAGAAAAATCATCTGCGCATATTATCGCGCAGATGTTGTTATGATCATCGGTTAGAAGTTATAGCCGACTTCCAGCCAGAACTCACGACCGGCACTGTAAATCCCGTATTCATCGGAGGTGGAAAGACTTTTCGAGGATTTCTGCCGCACTTTATTCAGCACATTTAACACATCAAGCTGAAGATAGGCGGAATGCGTACCGCTCAGCGGCAGCTGCCAGCGCACGCTGCTGTCCCATTGATAATGTGTGCCGTAGTCAAAAGAGCGATAACGCGAAATGGGTTCGGCATCGGAATTTATCTGCTCATAACCTCTTATCGGTGCTTTCACATACAATCTGTTCGACCAAGTGATCGCATAATCCGGTATGCTCATATCCAGCCCGGCGCGCACAATCCAGTCTTCCGTACTGCTGTTGACTTTTTGTTCCATTTGCCGCCGCGTCATGAATTTGCCGTCTAAATAAACCCGCTCATCCGGATTGAGATCCTTATTCAGGTCGGCGCGTTTGGTATTCAGCCAATCGAAGCCCAGACTGGCGTTCCAGTAGCTGTTTCCCCATTCCCAAGGCTCAATATTATTCAGTTGCAGGGTGTACACATCCACACCGAAATCATTGCCGTTACGATACACGGTTTTGCGGTTATCGCGTTTCAGTACGATGCGGTTTTTATTTTTACGGTGAATATAATTCAGTTTCAGCGCCCAGTTGGCAATATGCTGTTCAAAGCCTAAACTCAGTTCATCGGCATAAGGCGTTTTCAGCGAACCGAATGCCTGATGCTGTCTTGAAGTATCGTTATTCAGGCGTAAAATTTCATTGGTAAGTTTAAAGGAGGAAAAAGACCGCCCGTAATAGCGATTCAGACCTAAACTGAACTTGGTGTCCGCCCAAGGGCTATAACGCGCCACAAAGCGCGGTGCGATATTGTTGTTTTTTAAGTAATCGTCCCGTTCGGCGCGAATACCCGGACGCAATTCCACATTCCGCCATGTGATTAAATCCTCCGCATAAAAGACCATATTCCGATAGTCGGTTTTCACTCTGCCGGCCGGCACGGTTTCTTCCAGCAACACTCTGGGAGCGGAATCGGGATAAATATCAATCACTTTAGTCTTCACCGGTTTCGGCCGGTGAAAGCGGTAAGCGGTTGCCTGATAGATAGCGCCCAAGGAAACGGAATGGCCGACATTACCCCAATGAAACGGATTTACGGCATATTCGGTGGAAAAATGCAGATTCCGCTGCGTCAGCTCGCTGTCGCCCCAACCGCCTTTTTCATAACTGTATAGCACATCATAATTATCATCATAGACAGAGACGGTTTCCACACTGTCGGCGCGCGATTTACGTTTATCAACAAACTGATCATAGGCCAACGTGTTGGTTAACACGCCAGAATCAAAGGCGTGTACCCAGGATAATGTCATGCCGTAGGCATTATGATAATCATCCACGTTATTGTCGATATTATCCTGATAATATTTGGTTTCTTTATAACCGGAATAACGCAAGCCCAGCTCGAAACGATTCGTATCATCCGGCGTATAATTAAAATTCAGCAATGCCGTATCGGCCAGACGCGAATGGTTTTCTTTATCCAGCTGAGCCGGTTTATCTTTTTCCGGGCGAATCAAGCGGTTCTGTTCAATCCGGCTGGTTCGGCGGCTGAAGCCGAACACCATGCCTAAGTTATCGGTTAATCCCTGTTCCGCCGTCAAAGCGAAAAACTGTTTACCGTATTTCGGCTGAAATATCGCCGCACCGCTATTATCCGGCCGAACCTGAGCCAGCGTTTTGCGTAACGACTCATCGGTTTTCATTCTTGCCCAGGACGAATGCGTCGTACGGTATTTTAAGCCGACCCGATTGTGGCCATCATATTGTTTGGTTTTCGCCACCACCGCACCGCCGGTAAAACCGCCCAAACTGGCGGAAATATTACTGTCGTGCAGTTCCACTTTCGAGAGCATCGTCGCATCAAAAAAATACGCCTGAGTGCTGCTCAGCCCCGGCACCGTCTGCAATGAGCCGTCGAAAATTTCGCTGTCAACGGTCAAATCATTATTGATGTTTACATTATCTACAAAATAAGCGGTTTGATTCGCATCCGCGCCGTTAATCGAAATATTCTCCGGCTTAATTTCGCCGCGCGACAAGCCGTCTTTGTCGCTGTGTTCATAGCGCACATGCGGATCAGAAGCCAAATAATCGGAAATATTGCCGTTTGCCGCCGGTGTTTTGCGCATCTCTTCGCGGCGAATGGTCTGAGTTGAGGATAAAGAGCGGTTTTGCTCGCCATAGACGACAATCTCTGCCAGTTTATTATTGGAATCGGCATTACCGGCCTGTGCGGCATGTAAACCGGTGGATAATACGGAACTGATGAGCGCCGCAACCAGATTTTTATTGTAATTAAACATTAAATGGTCCCTTAAAAGATAAAATAAGATAAATGATAATTATTATCGTTTTAATTTTAAATTAAACGGACTTTGGAGTAAAGAAAAGATGATTAAATAAAATCTGATATTAAACTTCAGTTTATGGAAAGGAATAAAAAACGCCGGAACAGGCTGCCGGCGTGGGGGTTATTTATTGATTAGCGTTAAAAATTCTTTGCGGGTTTCCCGATCATTGAGGAAAATACCGCCGAATGCCGAGGTGACCGTGTAACTGTTGGTATCCTTGATGCCGCGACATTTTACACAAAAGTGCGTGGCTTTGACATATACCGCCACATCTTCCGTTTCCAGAATGGTTTGAAACGCCAGCAGAATCTGTTCCGTCAGCCGTTCCTGTACCTGCGGGCGCTGGGCGAAAAAAGCCACCACACGGTTAATTTTAGATAAGCCGATCACCCATTTTTTCGGATAATACGCCACCGAAACCATACCGTCGATCGTCACGAAATGATGTTCGCAGGTGCTGGTCAGCGTCACATCATTCACTAACACCATTTCGCTGACTTTCATCCGGTTTTCGATATTGGTGATTTTAGGGAAATTGGCGTAATCCAGACCGCTGAAAATTTCATCGACGAACATTTTCGCCAAACGGGCGGGCGTTTCTTCAAGGCTGTCGTCGCTTAAGTCTAAGCCGATTAATTTCATCACTTCGCGCATATGCCGTTCGATGCCCGCGCGCCGTTGTGTTTTTGTCCGGTTAAGTGCGATTGTCGGCGTTTCTATCCCTTTTTCTATCAGCGCACGACGCACCTTCTCCGCTTCTGGTGAAATACTACTCATTTCCCGCTCCATGAATGATTAATCCGGCTATTCTACCAGACAACAAAACAATAATAAAATGAGAATAATCGTTAGATCCTATGAAAAAAATAAGTAAAATAATCGGGTATTTTATCGAAAAAGGAATCTGCTATGCTCAGTCTCGATCAAGCTTTAAACCAAATGTTGGCACAACTGCCCTCCCCGTCGTCCGCTCATGCGAAAATCATCAAGTTGGATCAGGCGGTTAACCGCATCTGCGCGCAGGATGTGGTTTCGCCCATCAATGTTCCGGCGTTCGACAATTCGGCGATGGACGGCTATGCCGTGCGCCTGTCGGATTTACACCGCTCCATGCGTTTGAACGTAATCGGAAAATCCTTTGCCGGTAATCCGTTTCAGGGCGAATGGAGCGCACAAAGTACGGTGCGGATTATGACCGGTGCGATGCTTCCGCCGGGCACCGACGCGGTAATTATGCAGGAAGAGGCGGAATGTCACGCCGATGGTACCGTCACCTTTAAACAGATGCCGAAAGCCGGGCAGCATATCCGTCGCTGCGGCGAGGATATCAAACAAGGCGAAGTGGCATTAAAAAGCGGCGAAAAACTGACCGCACTTTCCCTGCCGCTGCTCGCCTCACTAGGCATTGCCGAGGTGGCGGTGCTGCCGCGCCTGAAGGTGGCAATTTTGTCCACCGGCGATGAGCTGGTGCCGGTAGGTCAGCCGTTAAGCACAGGGAAAATTTACGATACCAACCGTTTTAGCGTTAAACTGATGCTGGAAAAACTGAACTGCGAAGTGCTGGATTACGGCATTTTGCCCGACGATGAACAACAGTTCGAACAGGCGTTTATCGCTGCCCAACAACAGGCGGATCTGGTGATTACCAGCGGCGGGGTTTCCGTGGGCGAAGCGGATTTCACCAAAACCGTGCTGGAAAAAATCGGTCGGATTAATTTCTGGAAAATCGCCATCAAACCGGGCAAACCTTTCGCTTTCGGTAAGCTGGAAAATGCCTGGTTCTGCGGGCTGCCGGGCAATCCGGTTTCCGCGTTGGTGACCTTTTATCAATTGGTTCAGCCAGCCATCGCCAAATTAAGCGGACACACGGCCTGGCAACCGCCACGCCGATTACCGGCAGTTGCCGCCGTCAAGCTGAAAAAAGCCCCCGGCAGACAGGATTTTCAGCGCGGCAACTACCGGCTGAACGCACAAGGACAACTTGAAGTGGCGCCCATCGGTTTTCAGGGCTCGCATATGTTCAGTTCATTTGTCAAAAGCAACTGTTTTATTGTGCTTGAGGCCGAACGCGGCGATGTCGGCGCCGGCGAAACGGTGACGATCGAACCGTTCAACGATATATTAGGTTAATTTATGACAGAACTTACTGCGGCGGAAGAATACCGTTACAACCGCCAGATCGTGCTGAAAGAGGTGGATTTCGACGGTCAGGAAAAACTGAAAGACAGCACCATGCTGATCGTCGGTCTCGGCGGATTGGGCTGCGCCGCCGCGCAATATCTGGCGGCGGCGGGCGTCGGCACATTGATTTTACTGGATTTCGACAAAGTTTCCCTATCCAATCTGCAGCGCCAAATCTTATATAATGACAGCCGTCTGGATAGTCTAAAAGTGGAATCCGCCAAAATCGCCCTGCAACAGATTAATCCGCACATTCAAATCCATACCGTCAGCCGCATATTGGATGACGAACCGCTCGCCGCATTAATCCGCCGGGCGGATGTGGTGCTGGATTGTACCGATAATGTCACCACCCGCAACCAATTGGATCGCCACTGTCAGCAAAGTCGGACGCCGCTGGTTTCCGGCGCCGCCATCCGCATGGAAGGACAGGTTTCGGTATTTACTTACGCGCCGCAAACACCGACTTATCACAGTCTCAGCCGCTTATTCGGTGACAACGAACTCAGCTGCGTGGAAGCGGGCGTGCTGTCGCCGATTGTCGGCATTATCGGTGCGATTCAGGCGCTGGAAGCGATAAAAGTGCGGTTAAATATCGGCAAGAATTTATGCGGCCGGTTATTGATGATCGACGGGCTCAATATGAACGTCCGGGAAATTAAACTGCCGGCATAAAAGATAATGCGGCGGCTTAAGCTTTTCTTAAGATTTATCTGTTTTAATCCTGCGCCATTAGTCAATACGTTATAGTTGAGGAGTATGTATGATTAAAAAACTGATGGCAGTGGCTCTGCTGAGCGCATTTTTGAGCGGTTGTTTTCTTCCTTGGCACGGCCCGCACGGCGGCGGTGGCGGCGGCCCGATGATGCAGCAAGGGGGCGGCGCCGGCGGACACGGAAACGGCGGCCCGCGCTGATCCTGCGCTTAACACAACAAAGGGAACCGAGGTTCCCTTTGCTTTTTTCACTTGCCGAACTTACGCCTACCGCCTATCCTGTTCCCCTGTTCCCCAGCGCGGAAACAGATCCTTTTGCAGGACAATACCGAATTGATCGCATAACCGGTTCACGCTCTGATTAATCAGATCATCCACGCTGGCGGGGCGATGATAAAAGGCCGGCATTAACGGCGCTATTTGCGCACCGATTTCCGCCGCCTGCGTCATCAGGCGCAAATGCCCCAAATGCAACGGCGTTTCACGCACACACAACAGCAGCGGTTTACGCTCTTTCAGGCACACATCCGCGGCACGGCTTATCAGATCATCACTGTAACTGTGCGCCACCGCGGACAGGGTTTTGATTGAACAAGGCACAATCAACATCCCCAGCGTGCGGTAAGAACCCGATGACACCGCCGCGCCGATGTCCCGCACATCATGATTCACATCCGCAAGCGCGCGCACCTGCGCGACGGAATAATCGGTTTCGGCGCCAATCGTTCGTTTCGCGGCGTGACTGATAATCAAGTGCGTTTCAATATCCGGCAGATTTTTCAGCACCTCCAGCAAACGGATGCCGTAAATCGCACCGGATGCCCCGGTGATGCCGATAATCAGCGATTGTTTATCTTTCATTATGCATTTCAAGGTTAGTGGCGTCTTTCTCGCGCTTTTTCTTCGCCTTATCGTTGCGCAGCCCGGCGATCGTATCCAAATAATCCGGCGTAATATCACCGGTCACATATTCACCGGTAAACACCGAACAGTCGAACGCCCGAATCGCCGGATTTTCCTGCTGAACGGAACCAGTTAACGCATCCAAATCCTGAAAAATCAGTTTATCTACGCCGATCAAGCGGGCGATTTCGTCCACATTGCGGCCGTAAGCGATAAGCTCGTGCTTGGTCGGCATATCAATGCCGTATACATTCGGATAACGAATTTCCGGCGCGGCGGAGGCAAAATAAATTTTATTTGCGCCGGCCGCTCTTGCCATATCCACAATCTGCTCGGAGGTCGTACCGCGGACAATGGAATCATCCACCAACAGTACGTTTTTGCCTTTAAATTCCGATGAAATGGTGTTCAGTTTACGCCGCACCGCACTGACCCGCTGGGTTTGTCCCGGCATAATGAACGTGCGCCCTACATAACGGTTTTTCACAAATCCCTGACGGTACGGTTTTCCCAGCACATGGGCGATGCGCAAAGCAATATCGTTGGAGGTTTCCGGCACCGGAATCACCACGTCAATATCCAGATCGCGCCACTGGCGTGCGATTTTCTCGCCCAGACGTTCGCCCATATGCACGCGGGCGGCATACACGGAGACGCCGTCGATATAAGAATCCGGACGGGCAAAATAAACATATTCGAAAATACAAGGCGTCAACTGCGGATTATCGGCGCATTGCTCGGCATACAGTTCGCCGTCGAAGGTGACATACACCGCTTCGCCGGGCGCAATATCGCGCACGAATTCAAACCCGACTACATCCAGCGCAATGCTTTCCGAGGCAAACATATATTCGGTTTTGCCGTTTTCTTCCCGTTTGCCCAGCACCAGCGGACGGATGCCGTGCGGATCGCGGAACGCCACCATGCCGTGACCGATAATCATCGCTACACAGGCATAGGCGCCGCGAATATCCCGGTGAGTTTCTTTAATCGCCCGGAAGATATCTTGCGCCGACAAATGACGGGTATCAATCTGATCCAGATGATAGGCCAGAATATTCAGCAAAACTTCCGAATCCGAATTGGTGTTGACATGGCGACGCGCACGATTAAACAGGGTTTCTTTCAGCTGTTCGGAATTGGTCAGATTACCGTTGTGTACCAGCGTCAGGCCGTACGGCGAATTCACATAAAACGGCTGCGCTTCGGATACACTGGAGCTGCCCGCCGTCGGATAACGCACATGCCCGATGCCGGCATTTCCCTGCAAACGCAGCATGTGAACCTGCTGAAATACGTCACTGACCAAACCGTTGGCTTTGCGCAAACGGAAACGGTTTTCATCATCAACGGTGATAATTCCCGCCGCATCCTGCCCGCGATGTTGCAGCAAGGTTAACGCATCATAAATGGATTGATTCACTGGACTGTGACTGACAATACCGACAATACCACACATATTGGTGCTGATCCTCTATTTAGTTAAGGTTGAATTTAATAAACTTGAATTCGCCTGTAGCTGTTGAAAAAACCACTCGACGATAAAACCGAAGTGCGGTATTAATTTTGACGATTTCCACACTTCGGTCTGGCTGAAATTGGTAAAGGTATCCACAAAAAACAATAACGCCGCGACAATCAGTACGCCGCGCAAAAAGCCGAAACAGGCGCCTAACACGCGATCCGTTCCGCTTAATCCGGTTTTATCCACTAACTGACCGATAATGTAATTGACGATGGCGCCGACAATTAAGGTGGCGAGAAACAGGATGCCGATAGCGCTTCCGTTACGCACATAAACCGATTCGATCTGGGTGAGGTAATTGGCGAGGTAAGGATAAAAATGATTTGCCACTAAAAAAGCCACTACCCAACTGGCCAGTGACATCACTTCGCGCACAAAACCGCGCAATAAACTTACAATCACGGAAAAAATAATGATTCCGATAATAATCAGGTCAATATAATTGTTCATTAATAATCTCTAACAAACAGGACAATTTACGACCGCACTATTCTAGCAAAAAACGAAACCGTTTGCGCAGTTTAATTACGGTTTTCAATAAATTCCTTCGGTTGATACCAAACCGCGGCCTGATCACTGCTCATGACGCGGCAAAACAAGGGTTAAATTTCCTGCCAGAAATCCGGCGGCAGTTTTTTCTGCGCTTTGCTCAGCACCTCCGCCAAGTCCTGATAGGTCGGCCGGGCCGGCGGCACAACCGTTTCATTCACCGCGTGCAAACGGGCGCAAATTTTATCAAACCACACCACACTTTGTGCCGGCAACGGGGTCTGCGCCCGTTTTCCCAGCCAGTATAATCCCTGTAGCGGCAAGCTCAGCGCGAACAGCGCGGTCAACAGCGCAATCGCCAGCGCCGCGCCGTCACCTTTGCTATAAACCTGCTGCCAAGCCACGGCAAACACCGCCACAAAAGGCATAAATTTCTGCCCGAAAAGGGTGCTTTTAATGATCCGGTTTTCCGGAAAAATCATGCCGAGTTTATTTTCCGCCGGCCAGCTGGTTAAATAGCGCTGTCCCCGTTTACAGATCGCATAAATGCCCATCATCGTTATAACACCGTCACCCGTTAATCACTGAAATTTTCCCGGCGGCTATTCTAGCACAAAATCGCCGTGCTGATTTTTATTCCGGCACGTTAAATTTTAATCATTTTCCGAGAAAAATCGCATTTTTTAACGTTCAGAATTTATTTTGCCGGCCGAAAGGTGTATCCTATTGCGCAATCACGACTTTATGTGTCTGGCTCAGTATTCGAGCTGATTTCTTTTAACTCAAATCAAAAATAGGTTATTTATGTCACAAAAATTAGTCCTAGTGCTTAACTGCGGCAGCTCCTCATTGAAATTTTCCATTTTAGACCCGGTATCCGGAGAAGAAAAACTGTCCGGTTTGGCAGAAGCGTTTAATTTGCCGGAAGCCCGCATTAAATGGAAATTACATGGCGAAAAAGGCAATGCGGATTTAGGCGCAGGTGCGGCTCACAGCGAAGCGCTCGCCTTTATCGTGAATAATATTTTCTCATTGGATCCGTCTTTAAAAGACGAAGTTGTGGCAATCGGTCACCGTATCGTGCACGGCGGTGAAAAATTCACTTCTTCCGTCATTATTACCGATGAAGTGATTAAAGGTATCGAAGATGCGATTCAGTTTGCGCCGCTGCACAATCCGGCTCACTTAATCGGGATCAAAGAAGCTTTCAAAATGTTCCCGCACTTAAAAGAAAAAAACGTGGTGGTATTCGATACCGCATTCCATACCACAATGCCGGAAGAAGCCTATCTGTACGCGCTGCCGTATTCCCTCTATAAAGAACATGCCATCCGTCGCTACGGCGCACACGGCACCAGCCACTTCTATGTCAGCCGTCAGGCGGCACAGCGTCTGAACGTTGCGGAAGATAAAGTCAACGTCATTACCTGCCATTTGGGTAACGGCGCATCCGTTGCGGCGGTTCGCCACGGTAAATGTATCGATACCTCTATGGGATTGACGCCGTTGGAAGGCTTGGTGATGGGTACCCGTTCCGGTGATTTGGATCCGGCGATCATTTTCTATCTGCACAACAATCTGGGCATGTCGGTGGAAGATATCAACATTCTGCTGACCAAAAAATCCGGCCTGCTCGGTTTAACCGAAGTGACCAGCGATTGCCGTTACGCCGAAGACAATTATGAAAAAGAAGTACCGGCCAAACGCGCACTGGATGTATTCTGCTACCGTTTAGCCAAATATATCGGTTCTTACATGGCCGTTATCGGCGAACGGCTGGATGCCATCGTATTTACCGGCGGCATCGGTGAAAACTCCGCCCATGTGCGCGAAATCACCTTGCAGCATCTGAAATTATTCGGCTATCAGCTGGATACGGAAAAAAATCTTGCCGCCCGTTTCGGCAATGAAGGGGTAATCACCGCAGACAATACGCCTATCGCCATGGTTATTCCGACTAATGAAGAATTGGTCATCGCACAGGATACAGCACGTCTTTGTATCTAACATTACTCACAAACTGCCGACATTCTCGGCAGTTTGTTTTTAATTACACAGATTATTAAGGTTTATTATGTCACGCACCATTATTCTCATCCCAATCAGCGCCGGTGTCGGTCTGACCAGCGTCAGCCTCGGCTTAATCCGTTCTCTGGAACAAAAAGGCGCTAAAATCGGTTTTATGAAACCGATTTCCCAGCCGAATACCGACGAAGATAAAATCGACCGCACCACTTCTATCGTCCGCACCAGCACGACGCTGGAAACCGCCGAACCGTTCATGCTAAGTGTGGCGGAAAGTTTAATCGGTCAGAATCAATCCGATGTACTATTGGAAAAAATCGTTGAAAATCATCAGCGCCTTTGCAAAAACAATGAAATCATCGTTGTAGAAGGGCTGATCCCGACCCGTAAGCACGCTTACGCCAGCAGCATTAACTATGAAATCGCACAGGCGCTTGATGCGGAAATCATTCTGGTCGCCGCACCGGCTACCGAAACGCCGGCAGAACTGAAAGAACGCGTGGAAGCCGCGGCTTCTCAGTTCGGCGGCCGCCACAACCCGAATCTGTTAGGGGTTGTGATTAATAAATTTAACGCACCAATCGATGAAACCGGCCGTACCCGTCCGGATCTAAACGAAATTTTCGACGCCTATCAGCACAGCCATAATAACGCCTCCGAAGTGTACAAACTGTTTGAAGCCAGCCCGATTAAAGTATTGGCCTGTATTCCTTGGAACGCCGAACTTATCGCCACCCGCGTCATCGATCTAGTGAACCATTTGGGTGCGGCAATCATTAACGAAGGGGAAATCAAAACCCGTCGTATCCGCGGTATTACATTCTGCGCCAGAACCTTAACCAACATGGTCGAACACTTCCGCACCGGCAGCCTGCTGGTGACTTCCGCCGATCGTCCCGATGTATTGGTCGCCGCCGCATTGGCCGCCAGCAACGGGATTGCGCTGGGCGGGATACTGCTAACCGGCGGATATAAAATCGACAGCCAAATTAAGAAATTATGTCTGCCGTCGTTCCAAAAATCCGGCTTGCCGATCTTCCGTATTGAAGGCAATACCTGGCAGACAGCGCTGACCTTGCAAAGTTTTAATCTGGAAGTGCCGGTTGACGATAAAGATCGTATCGAAAACATCAAACAATATACGGCGACACAGTTTGATGCCGATTTCATCAACTACATCGTTGCCGAATCTTCTCGTTTGCAGCGTCTGTCTCCGCCGGCATTCCGTTTACAGTTGACCGAACTGGCGCGCGCGGCGAAAAAACGTATCGTTCTGCCGGAAGGCGATGAACCGCGTACCATCAAAGCCGCCTCGCTGTGTGCGGAACGCGGCATTGCCGAGTGCGTACTGTTGGCCAATCCGGCGGATGTTAAACGGGTTGCCGATGAGCAGGGCGTGAAACTGGGCGCGGGTATTACCGTGATTGATCCGGCAAGCGTGCGCGAAAATTATGTGGCGCGTTTGGTTGAGCTGCGTAAAAACAAAGGCATGACCGAACAATCCGCGCGCGAACAATTGGAAGATACCGTCGTGCTCGGCACCATGATGCTGGAAGCCGGTGAAGTGGACGGTCTGGTTTCCGGCGCGGTACACACCACCGCCAATACTATTCGTCCGCCGATGCAGATTATTAAAACGGCACCGGGCAATTCGATTATTTCCTCGATTTTCTTCATGTTGCTGCCGGATCAGGTTTTGGTGTACGGCGACTGTGCGGTCAATCCGGATCCGACGGCAGAACAGCTGGCCGAAATCGCTATCCAGTCCGCCGATTCCGCCAAAGCCTTCGGGATTGATCCGAAAGTGGCGATGATATCCTACTCGACCGGCTCTTCCGGCAGCGGCGTGGATGTGGAAAAAGTGAAAGAAGCGACCCGCATCGCGCAGGAAAAACGCCCGGATCTGATTATCGACGGCCCGTTACAATACGATGCCGCCGTGATGGAAGACGTAGCGCGTTCCAAAGCGCCGAATTCACCGGTCGCCGGTAAAGCCACCGTGTTTATCTTCCCGGATCTGAACACCGGTAACACCACTTATAAAGCGGTACAGCGTTCCGCGGATTTGGTCTCCATCGGCCCGATGCTGCAAGGCATGCGCAAACCGGTTAACGACCTGTCCCGCGGCGCCTTAGTGGATGATATCGTTTACACCATTGCGCTGACCGCCATTCAGGCAACCCAATAAGGCGATAAACTTTGCCAATAATGACCGCACTTTAGCCGTTTAATCTAAAGTGCGGTCATTTTTTTCACCGTTTTTATCCGAATCAGTCTCTTTCGCTCCCCTTTTTTTTATCCGGTTTATTAATTTCATTCATGTAATTCGTGAAAATTATGATATTGCATAATACACCGTCTTTCGGCATTATAAACCTCACAGAGACGTTTAGACGTCTATTTAATGAAAACGGTTTACAATACAAACAGGAGCAGCACATGACGACATTTCACTTATCCGGTTTTCCGCGCGTAGGCGCAAAACGAGAACTTAAATTTGCCCAGGAACGTTACTGGCGCGGCGACATCGCCGAACAGGACTTACTGGATATTGCCAAAGCGCTGCGCGAAATCAACTGGAAACATCAGGCGGCGGCAAATGCGGACTATGTGGCGGTCGCCGATTTCACCTTTTATGATCATATTCTGGACCTTCAGGTTGCCACCGGCGCGATTCCGGCACGCTTCGGTTTTGACGGCCGCAATCTGACGCTGGCGCAATATTTCCAGCTGGCGCGCGGCAACCAAGAACAATTTGCGATCGAAATGACCAAATGGTTTGATACCAACTATCATTATCTGGTGCCGGAATTTAGCCAAGAGACCGAATTTAACGCCAATCCGGCGCATTATGTGCAACAAATCCGTGAAGCAAAAGCGCTCGGGTTTAACGTCAAACCGACGATTGTCGGCCCGCTGACATTCCTCTTTCTGGGTAAAGAAAAAGGCTCGACATTTAATCGTTTGGATTTATTGCCTAAACTGTTGCCGGTTTATGTGGAAATCCTCAATGCGCTGGCGGCGGAGGGCGCCGAATGGATCCAAATCGACGAACCGGCACTGGCGGTGGATCTGCCGGCGGAATGGCTGGCCGCTTATCAGGAGGCGTATCGCACCCTTGCCGGCGTCAAAGCGAAATTACTGCTTGCCACCTATTTCGGTTCCGTGGCCGAGCATGCCCCATGGTTAAAAGCCTTGCCGGTTGACGGTTTGCATCTTGATTTAGTGCGCGCACCGGAACAGCTTGCCGCTTTCAGCGATTATGACAAAGTGTTATCCGCCGGGGTGATCGACGGCCGTAATATCTGGCGCGCCAATCTGAACGACGTGCTGGATGTACTTGAACCGTTAAAAGCGACCTTCGGCGAGCGTTTATGGATCGCGCCGAGCTGTTCGCTGCTGCATACGCCGTACGATTTAGCCGTCGAAACCCAATTGCAAGCCGACAAACCGGAATTGTATGAGTGGCTGGCATTCAGCTTGCAGAAAATTCAGGAATTACGCGTAATTAAGACCGCACTTGAGCAAGGTCGCGCCGCAGTCAGCGCCGAGCTGGATGCCAGTCAGGCCGCCGCACAGGCTCGGGCGAACAGTCAGAAAATTCACCGTCCGCAGGTGGCACAGCGATTGGCCGAGTTGCCGGCGGGAGCGGATCAACGTCAATCGCCGTTCGCCGAACGGATTAAAAAACAAAATGCCTGGTTAAACTTACCGCTGCTGCCGACTACCACTATCGGTTCTTTCCCGCAGACGGCGGAAATCCGTCAGGCTCGCGCCCAGTTTAAAAAAGGCACGCTCAGCGCGGCCGATTATGAAGCGGCGATGAAAAAAGAAATTGCCTATGTGGTGCGTCGTCAGGAAGAGCTGGATCTGGACGTGCTGGTTCACGGCGAAGCGGAGCGCAACGACATGGTGGAATATTTCGGCGAACTGCTGGACGGTTTTGCCTTCACCAAATTCGGCTGGGTGCAAAGTTACGGTTCGCGCTGTGTAAAGCCGCCGGTGATCTACGGCGATGTCGTTCGCCCGGCAGCGATGACGGTGCGCTGGTCAACCTATGCGCAAAGCCTGACCGACAAAGTGATGAAAGGCATGCTGACCGGGCCGGTGACGATTTTACAATGGTCGTTTGTGCGCAACGATATTCCGCGCGCCACCGTCTGTAAGCAAATCGGCGTGGCGCTGTCCGACGAAGTATTGGATTTGGAAAAGGCCGGCATTAAAGTGATTCAAATTGATGAGCCGGCGATTCGCGAAGGGTTGCCGTTAAAACGCGCGGATTGGGACGCCTATCTGCAATGGGCGGGTGAAGCGTTCCGGCTAAGCTATATGGGCGTGCAGGACGATACGCAAATCCACACGCATATGTGTTATTCCGAATTTAACGATATTCTGCCGGCGATTGCCGCGCTGGATGCGGATGTGATCACGATCGAAACCTCCCGTTCCGATATGGAGCTGTTGAACGCATTCGCCGATTTCAAATACCCGAACGACATCGGCCCGGGAGTGTACGATATTCACAGCCCGCGCGTGCCGAAAGCGGAAGAAATCGAGCATTTATTGCGCAAAGCGCTGAAAGTGGTAGCGAAAGAGCGCTTATGGGTGAATCCGGACTGCGGTTTGAAAACCCGCGGCTGGCCGGAAACTGTCGCGCAGTTGAAAGTGATGGTTGACGTCACCAAAAAATTACGCGCCGAGTTTGCCGCATAACAAAAAAACATCGCCAAAAACTACCGCACTTTAGTGCCGACCGGCTTAAAGTGCGGTTTATTTTTGCCGAGAATCCGTCAATAAAATAAGGTGATTAGCGTCAGCGTCCAGATAATGCTTAACGCCGGCCCCAAAAAGCCGATAATCACTCCGCCTAAGCGAAATTCCGACTGCTTAATTAACCCGGTACTGAAGGCAATGGCATTCGGCGGCGTCGAAACCGGTAAAAACAAGGCGCAGGAGGCGCTCAGCCCGATAACCAGCGGCAAAATCAGCGAATTAATTTCCGCCCCGCCGCCGACCATCGCCAATAAAGACACGCCCATTGGGATCAGAATGGTGGTCGCCGCAGTATTGCTCATAAAATTCGACAACACGACGGTAATAAAGCCGAATAAAACCAGCAACGTGATAAAACTGACCTGAATATGGCTGATCTGCTCCACGAAATGCGCCGCAATGCGTTGTTCTTCAATCGCCAAGCCCAGCGCCAGACCGCCGGCCACCAGCATCAGCGTATCCCACGGCAGCTGGCGGATATCTTTTGCATCCAGAACGCCGGTAATGGTCAGACAGACGATCGGAATACCCGATGCGGCCGCCACCGGAATGCCAATCCATTTGGAAGTCAGCCAGCAGAATAATGTTACCGCCAAAACGATTAAAACGACCGTTTTTTGCAGATTTTCCGCCCGATTGGACTGTACCGCCGCCGTTTCGCGCAGAAAAGCAAAATCCAGCGGCGCTTCCCGATCCACCTGATATTTTTTCACTAAAACCCGCCAGAAAATCAGCAGTAACACCAGCGCCAGCGGCGTGCCGACCATCATCCATTCTAAAAAGGAAATCGGATACCCCAGTTTTTCCAGCGCGCCGACGGCAATGGCATTCGGCGCCGAACCGATAATCGTTCCCATACCGCCGACCGAAGCCGCCGCCGGAATGCCCAGTAATAATGCTTTGGACAGGTTCGAACCGCTCGCCAGCCGGGTAAATAACGGGCTGATTGTGGCAATCATCATCGCCGTGGTGGCGGTGTTGCTCATCAACATGGACATCACCGCCGTCACCAGCATCAAGCCCCATAACACGCGGGCGGGTTCGGTACCGAATTTCGGCAGAACAATCTTCAGCAAGCGCAAATCCAATTTGGTCTTTTTCATCGCCTCCGCCAGAAAAAAACCGCCCAGAAACAACCAGATAACGCTGTCCGACCAGGTTTGCAGATACTGAAAGGCATCATAGGCTTCGCTTTTGCCCATCACCAGAACCAGAAAGCCGACGATCAGAATACTGACGGAAAACGGCGGAATGGCTTCCGTCACCCACAGGCAGACCGCAAAAAACAGTAAAAACAGCACATAATTCTGGATCGAAGAAAAGCTCTCGTCGGAAAACAATAATGTCATCCCCAAAGCAAAAATGACAGAAAAAAAGAACAAGACAACATTTCGGTTACGCACGATTTTCATTGCCTGCCAAAACTGCGCCACATTCATACACACCTCTCCGCTGGTTAATTAATATCTTGTTTGATTGTAATGGAAACCTATGATTTGTAATGTGATCGCATTCAAACAAATCGGTTTTACTTTGTATTTTCCGTGATATTATGTGAGTTTTAGGTTAAATTTGTTAATTTAAACGGCTGTTTTGCCGGCGTTTGTTAAATTGAGTTCGGGTTTAATGCCCTGCCGGCAAGGAATTTTATGCTATACTCAAGCGGTTCAAACGCTATATCGGCACACATTCAACCAATAAGGAGGATCTATGCACGTCACCAGTTCAGCCATTCAACAGGGGGTTTTTGCAGATAAATACGGCAAGCGCGGCACACAGTTCAGCCCGAACGGCATGCCGACCTACTCCATTCCCTTTGATATTCAGGATGCACCGGCCGAAACCAAATCCTTTGCCGTGGTGCTGGAAGATAAAGATGCGATTACCGCCAGCGGCTTTGTTTGGATCCACTGGCTTATCGCTAATCTAAAACGCCGTTCGGTACAGGAAAATGAAAGCCAACATGCCACCGATTATGTGCAGGGCGCCAACAGCTGGGCCAGCGTGCTGGGCAAATTCGATATTACGGAAGCCGCTTTTTACGGCGGCATGGCACCGCCGAATTGCCGACATCGCTATGAGCTAATCGTCTATGCGCTGGACTGTGAACTCGATCTGCCGGCCGGATTCCGCTTTAATGATCTGCATTTTGCCATGCAGGGGCATATTTTGGCTCAGGCGAGCGTTATGGGAACCTACGATGTCTAACCGCCCTGATGCCAAGCGGTGCTAAACGAGAAAAAGTGCGGTCGATTTTTCAACAAAAAACGTTAAAATTTCTACCGCACTTTTTGGCTAACTTCTTAACATTATTAGCTGCGCAACCCGACGCCTTGTTTAATCAGGTAAAAGGCGAGGCCGTAAAGTGCGGTGATAAATAACGCCAATACGCCGAATGTATAAGTCAGCCCTACATCGCTGATGCCGAGAAAGCCGTAACGAAAACCGTTGATCATATAAACAATCGGGTTCAGTTTGGAGACCGCCTGCCAGAACGGCGGCAGCAATGAAATGGAATAAAACACCCCGCCGAGATAAGTCAGCGGCGTCAACACAAAAGTGGGAATAATGCTGATATCGTCAAACGAACGGGCAAACACCGCATTAATCAGCCCGCCCAGCGAAAACGTGGCGGTCGTCAGCAATAAGGTGACGGCAATCACCCACCAGGCATGAATATCAAAAGAAACGAAAAACAGCGAAACCATAGTCACCAATATGCCGACACCGATGCCGCGCGCCATACCGCCCGCCATATAACCGAGAATGATAATATGCGGTGAGGTGGGCGAAATCAGCAACTCCTCCACATTGCGCGCGAATTTGGTGCTGTAAAAAGAAGAGGCCACATTGGCGAACGCATTGGTCAGCGACGACATCATAATCAGCCCCGGTACAATAAACTGCATATAGCTGAAACCGCTCATTTCGCCGATACGGCTGCCGATTAACTGACCGAAAATCACAAAATATAAGGTCATGGTAATCACCGGCGGCACTAATGTCTGCACCCAAATGCGGGTAAAGCGGCGGATTTCTTTGGTTAAAATCGTGGTAAAGGCAATCCAGGATTGTATCATGTTAGGCTCCCTGTCCATCTTCATGCGGTTTATTCAACGCCATGGAAACAAATAATTCTTCTAATCGATTGGCTTTGTTGCGCATACTCAATACTTTAATGCCCTGTTCGGTAAGCTGGGTGAACAGCTGGTTCAATCCCTGTTCGCGCCGGACTTCCACCTCAATGGTATTGGCGTCCACATAATCCAGCCGGTAATGCTGGATTTGAGGAATCGGGCTTTTTATCGCCAGATCCAGAATAAAGGTTTCCGTTTCCAGTTTGGCCAGCAGATCTTTCATCGGCATATTCACCACCAAACGCCCCTGCTGAATAATACCGATATTGCGGCACAGCATTTCCGCTTCTTCCAGATAATGGGTAGTCAGAATAATGGTGGTTCCCTGTAGATTCAATTCGCGCAGAAATGCCCACATGGTGCGGCGCAATTCAATATCTACACCGGCGGTGGGTTCATCCAGAATCAATAACTTCGGATGATGCATTAAAGCGCGGGCGATCATTAACCGGCGTTTCATCCCGCCGGATAAACGGCGCGACTGCTGATGACGTTTATCCCACAAATCCAGTTTCTTCAGCCAGATTTCCGCCCGCGCCAGAGCGGTTTTGCGCGCAATGCCGTAATAGCCCGCCTGATTGACTAAAATATCAATAACATTTTCGAACTGATTAAAATTAAATTCCTGCGGCACTAAACCGATGTGCTGTTTCAGACGGCTTAAATCCTTATCCAGATCGTCGCCGAAAACCCGCACGCTGCCCGCGCTTTTATTCACCAGTGAACAAATAATGCCGATGGTGGTGGATTTTCCCGCACCGTTATGTCCCAGCAAGGCGTAAAAATCGCCCGCCTGCACGGTTAAATCAATGCCGTGCAACGCTTTGACGCCGTTTTTATATTCTTTGGTTAATCCTTTAATTTCTAATGCAAACATAATGTTCTCAATTAAATTTTGCTTATATCAAAGCGGGTTAAATCAATGCCGTCCGGTGTGGCATAAAATGCCGCCAGCGCCTGACGCAGCGTTTCCGCACGTTTCGGCAAACCGTTTTCCGCATAGGCTTTCACCTGAGCATAAACCGCCTGTTTAAACGGCTGCGTATCGCCCGGATCACCGTTTAAATTATCCGCACTGGCGATATAACGAAAACCGGCCGCCGTAGCCAGAATCCATTCAATCGCCTGCGGTTTGACTTCCACTTTTTCAAATTCGCGCTGGCGCGCCGCCGACCGCCCGTCCGGCTCATACCAGTAACCGAAATCCTCCAGCTTACGCCGTTCCTTACCCGCCACCAGCCAGTGCGCAATCTCATGCAGGGCGCTGCTGTAAAAACCGCGGGCGAAATAAATCGCGTGGTACGGACAATCCGCATTGGCCGGCACATAAAGCGGTTCTTCGCCGCCTTTGACTAACCGGGTGTTATATTTCCGTGCAAAACACCAATTAAAAATCGCAATAATGTCTTCCAGACGATGTTCCATCAAAACTCCAAATCAATCAAAAAAATTAAGGACGTCAAAAGGACGTCCTCACATTATCCGCTATTCTCGCATTATTTGAAACTGTCTAAATTTTTTAATGCTTCAATGCGTTTTTCCAACGGCGGATGGCTTAAAAACAACGCGCTTAAACCGCCGGTTTTACCGTTAATGGCAAACGCCGCCAGTTGGCCTTCCATATCCTGTGGTTCGTGAATCTGCTGCAAACGTTGCAGAGCGGCGATCATTTTCTGTTTGCCGACTAAACTGGCTGACCCCGCATCGGCACGGAATTCGCGATAACGGGAAAACCACATGGCGATCATGCTGGCCAGAAAACCGAACACCAGTTCCAATACCATCGAAATCATAAAATACATGCCTTGACTGGTTTCGCCGTCACGGTTGCTTGCCGCCACTTTAGCGATCATACGGGAAATGAAAATCACAAAGGTGTTCAGCACCCCTTGCAGCAAGGTCATGGTAACCATATCACCGTTTTTGATATGGCTCATTTCATGCGCCAGCACCGCTTCCGCTTCATCTTTAGTCATCGCATTGAGCAGACCGGTACTGACCGCCACCAGCGAATTTTTTTTACTCGCGCCGGTAGCAAAGGCATTAACGTCGGCAGAATGGTAAATCGCCACCTCCGGCATCGGTAATGCCGCGGCGTTTGCCTGCGAGCGCACGGTTTCCAGCAACCAACGCTCCTGTTCGTTGCGCGGCTGTTCGATAACCTGTCCGTTTACCGCACGCAGCGCCATGGATTTGGATAGCAACAATGAAATCAGCGAGCCGGAAAAACCGAACAGCGCCGCCATAATCAGCAAGCCCGCCGCATCCTGCGACTGAATGCCGGTCAGACTTAAAATAATATTGAAGACGACTAAAACCGCCATATTGGTTGCTAAAAACAGCAAAATTCTCATCATAGAAAGTTCCTCGTTGATAAATCAGGGTAGTGTGTAAACTGTTGTTAATAATAGTTATAAATTTGTTAAATTCAAGGGTCAACAGAAAAAATTTACCATAAACTCATCTGTTGCAGACGGTTTTGCGCCGGCACGTTCACATGTAAGCCGATTAAACGCACTTCACGCCCTTGGCAGCGCTGCCAAATCTGCCGCAGTAAGGCAATAAAATTTTCTCGCTGAAATGCCACCGCACTTTTTTCCAGCGTGGTGATCTGAAAATCGGCAAATTTCAGTTTCACCCCGATTTTATTGAACGCAGACAGCGGCAGTTGAGGACAGGCATGCTGCACGCGCTGCAATAACATCGGGTATAAGCGATCCAGTATGCGAAGCCCGTCATCAAAATGGGAAATATTTGCGCTTAACGTGGTTTCTACGCCAACGGATTTGCGGGTGCGGTGCGGTTGCACTTCCCGCTCGTCAATGCCATGACTGAAAGACCAGATGCGGCGCCCTATTTTACCGAATTGATGCAACAGGATAGTTAAATCGAACCGCTGTACATCGGCACAGGTTTGTAAACCGAGCCGGGCCAGACGTTGAGTGGTGACTTTTCCCACGCCGGGAATTTTATGCAGCGCTAAGGTGCGCACAAATTCCGCCACCTCTTCCGGTTTAATCACACACTGTCCGTTCGGTTTATTCTGATCGGAGGCGATTTTGGCCAGAAACTTTAGCGGCGCAACGCCGGCGGAGGCGGTCAGCCCCACTTCATCGAAAATCGCCCGGCGGATGGCTTGCGCGATCCAAGTGGCCGAACCGGAACATTGCCGGCAGTCCGTCACATCCAGATAGGCTTCATCTAAAGACAACGGCTCCACCCTATCGGTATAACGCAAAAAAATCTGCCGGATTTGCTGCGAAACCTGTTTATACAGCGGCATATTCACCGGCAGCAACACTAAATCCGGACACAGTTTCAGCGCCTGCGCGGTCGGCATTGCACTGTGTAAACCGAAACGGCGGGCAATATAATTGCAGGTACTCAACACGCCCCGCTGACGCGAAGCACCGCCGACCGCCACCGGTTTGTCCTGTAAATCGGGATTATCCCGTATTTCAATGGAGGCGTAAAAACAGTCCATGTCAATGTGAATAATTTTGCGGGTCGTCAGATTCATAACAAGTGCGGTCAAAAATAGCGAAATTTTTAACCGCACTTTAGCACAACAAACTGTATAAATAAACAGTTATTCGCGAGCCAGCGTCAATACTTTGGAAAACAGCCGCTTAAATTCCAGCGGAACGGACTGACTGCCGCGTTTTTCGATTTCTGCCGATAAGGCAATGGCCAGATCCGGCTTGGATGTACGCTGAATGGCGCGTTGAATGATGCGGCTGACCGGATAGTTGTGCGCCGGCGAGGTCTGCCCGCGCGCCAGCCGGATAAATACCGATTCGAATCCGGCATAATAGAAAAAATGTTCTATATCGCGTTTCGGCAATATGGTGATGCGGCTGTTGTCGTTGTCATCCTCCTCCAGCATACTGCGCGCCGATTCCGCGTATTTGCGCCCGGCTTCATCGCCGTCGGTCAGTACATACCATTCGATGCCCATGGCTTTCACATATTTCAGCAGCGGACGTAAACCGCACTGCGCAAATTCCACGATACGAATGCCTTCCATCGCCAGATCGATCCCCATTAATGCGGCTAGTTCGGTTAAAATCCAGACTTCCGTTTCCCCTTCGACCAGCAGCCACAGGCGGGAAAACAGCGCCAGACTGCGGTTATGGTGAATATGAAACGTCAGCCGGCGCAAATCCTCCCGTCCCAGGGTTTTGGATGTCAGCTGGAAAGCTTTGGTGCGATCCACCGCTCGGATCAGGCGGCAGATGGCGCGTAATTCCACCTGAGAAATCAGTTCCACGGAATTTGTCGTGGTAATCCGCTGCATCGGCAAATAGCTGACCAGCTCCCAGGCAATGGCCACCATGCGCGGGTGCAGGCGCGATTCCGGCGCTTCAAATAAAATAATCGGGCGGATTAATTTACTGAGCGAGATCTGCTCGGAGGTAATAAAAAGCGATGCCAGATAACGGAATAACTGTTTGTGTAATGCGTGGGTCTTATCCTGACGCAGTTTCAGACAAAGCGCCTTGGCGTCATTCCAAAGTGCGGTCACATCCTGCATTAAATCGGCGCTGTCATGACGCCGCAGAAAATAATACTGCAACAGTAAACCCACCGACTGAATTTCTTTGTTCAGCCGGGCGTCCTGCTGGCGGCCGTTTTGCGCCAAGAACGGCGGATTAAGCACAGTCGGCGTATGATGATTCAGGCGGGCGTCACGAAAACGGTAAACCGGATGGCGGGCGATTAAGGATAAGGCGATGCGTTCGCAGTCCGGCAGCGGAATTTTTTTGCCTTCCTGATCCAAAAACGCATATTCCGTTACCACCCTATTGTCGTAAATGCCGCCGCTGACCTGAAAATAAAGCCGCGCGTAACCGTCGTCGTTGTGAACAAATAAGGGTTGATACGCAAGATTGGCGGGCGCCGAACGCTCTGTGGTCTCATGTTCGCAGAAGGTAAACAGAATATTGATTTCGTTGGTTTGTTCATTTTTATCATCGGCGAGATAAAAATCCGTCGGCGTAAAGCGGTACAGTTTTTTTTCGGTATTAAAAATCAGACTGAGTGCCGCCAGCAAACTGGATTTGCCCCACGCATTTTCACCGATCAGCACCATATTCGGATACAGTCTGAAAGATAAGCGGTTGATTCCGCGAAATCCCATTATCTCCAATCGTCGTAAATACATAATCCCCTCTTTGTGTTTCCTGCCACGGTAACGTAAAATAACACACAATGATCAACAACCCCTAACACTTTCACGTTAAATAATATTATTCACTATGTACGAAGGATTACTGATTGTCTTAGGCCCGATGTTTGCGGGTTACTGCATTAAAACCCATCACGCCGCACTGCTGCATCGCATTAATCAGATCGTGATGCTGCTGTTGTATATTATTTTATTCGTGATGGGATTTTCATTGGGGCAGCTGGATGATCTTGCCACCCAGTTGCCGCGGATTGCCTTATCCGCGCTGACCTTTGCGGTGATTATTCAAAGCTGCAATCTTGTCGGTCTGCTGGCTTACGACAAGCTTTTTCCCTGCCCGTTAAAGCACCGGCGTTCGGATATGCCGCCGCGCCGTCGCCTGTTGCTGGATAGTGTTATTCTTTGCTCGATGGTGTTGTTCGGTTTTCTGGCGGGCTTGTTGGGAAAGGCATGGATAGCGCTGCCTTTCGGCACCAGCACGTATATTTTGGTTGCGCTGATCTTTTTTGTCGGTATTCAGCTGCGCAATAACGGCATTTCGCTGCGCGAGGTGTTGTTTAACCGGCGCGGGATTTATACCGGCGTCATTTTTATTATTACCTCGCTGCTGGGCGGCGTTATCTCGGCTTATGTTTTAAATCTGCCGCTCACTCAGGGACTGGCGATCGCCTCCGGTTTCGGCTGGTATTCTTTATCCAGCGTCATTATCAACGACGCTTGGGGCGCCGTATTCGGCAGTATCGCTTTTTTCAACGATCTCTCACGGGAAATTCTCAGTCTCTTTATTATTCCGTTTTTTATGTTTAACCACCGCTCTACCGCCGTCGGGATTGCCGGTGCCACCGCGCTGGACTGCACACTGCCGATTATTCAGCGTGCCGGCGGCATTGAAGTGGTACCGCTGGCAATCAGCTTCGGTTTTATCACCAATATCGTACCGCCGGTTTTACTGGTGTTTTTTTCCTCGCTGCCGGTTTAATTGATCGGCGCTCTTTCCTGTCCGTGCTTACAGCTGCTGATACACTTTCAGCGCATACGCATCGGACATACCGGCGATATAATCGCAGATCATTCTTTTTTTATAGTTATCCGCCGCATTCCGCCAGCGGTTTGCGGTATTGCGCGGCAACAGGCGCAGCGGGTCGCTTTCAAAAATCTGAAACAGTTCGGTCAGAATACGCTGGCCTTTATATTCGATCCGCTGGGTTTCCACATCTCTGATCACATATTGCCAGACGAATTTTTTAAACACATTTAATACCGCGATCACCTCCGCCGGCAATTCGGCGTTATAGCGCAGCAAAGGCTCGGAAAAATCCGCCGTGACTTTCCAGCGCACATGGGTAATAAAATAATTCACCAACGCGCCGATGGCATTTTTACGCTCATAATGGAAATCGGAAAACAGCTTTTGTGTAATCTCATCGATATGTTCTCTGATCCAACCGGATTGACAGCTTTTCAGCGCGTTCAACGCCTCCTGCCATTGGTGCCGGTTTACCACGCCGACCACAATGGCATCTTCCAGATCATGCACACCGTAGGCAATATCGTCGGCCAGCTCCATAATGCTGCAATCCAGCGATTTATAACGGGTTTTCAAGATTTGCGCGGCATTTTGGCGATTTTCCGTAAAGGCGCCGAATAAAGTGCGGTCGTTTTCGGACAAAGGTTCCAGCAGCCAGTGAAACATTTCAATATCATCGCGGAATAACCCTTTGCCCGGCCGCCAGTCATCGATTTTGACATAGCGGGGATCGGTGTTTTCAACCGACGGCAGCTGGTCGTATTGCGGTGAGGAAACATCCAGAATCGTCGGGTATTTCACAATACCGAGCAGGGTGCGGCGGGTAAGGTTCATGCCGGCTGTCGGCGTATAAGGCTCCAGCCGGGTGAGCAAGCGGAAAGTCTGCCCGTTGCCTTCAAAACCGCCGTGGTGACGCATCATATAATTCAGCGCCACTTCGCCGCCGTGCCCGAACGGCGGGTGGCCGATATCGTGAGCAAAACACAGGCTTTCGATCAAATCATTGGTGGGCAACAATAATTTCAGCTGTTTTTGCAGCGCCGTTTTATCCGCTTCTGATGTAAATGCGCCGAAAGCATCGGCAAATTTCAGTTGCGAGACCAGACTGCTGCCGATTTGCGCCACTTCAAGGGAATGGGTCAGACGGGTGCGATAAAAATCATTTTCGCCCACCGCATGAATCTGGGTTTTTGCCTGCAAACAGCGAAACGCGGCACTGTGTAAAATACGCCCGCGATCGCGGCGAAAAGGCGGGCGGTGATCTTTTTCGCGCGGCTTGTCGGCCACAAAACGCGCCTGCCAAGCCGGATTAATGAGGTTTTTCATGTTCGTTATGCCACAAAAAGATACATGACTTTAAAAATCAAAGGCGCCAGAATGGAACTGATAATACCGCATAACACCAGAGAAATCGAGCTATAACCGCCGGCTTTCAGATCCAGCTCCATACAGCTGACCGTACCCAGCGCATGCGAGACGGAACCGACCGATAAACCGATAGCCTGCGAATGTTTCAAACCGATTTTCTTCAAGACCAGATAACCGAACATAGACCCCTGCAAACCGGCAATAATTACGCCGACGGCGGCCACGGACGGAATACCGCCGATATTTTCCGCCACCGCCATGGCTATCGGCGTGGTTACCGATTTAGGCAGAATGGTGGCGACGATTTCCGGTTTCGCTCCTAATAACCATGCCAGCAGCGCACCGCTTGCCATCGACAACAGCGACGCCGCGGTGGTGACGGTCAGAATAATTTTCCAGCGCTGACTAATCTGGCGCAGCTGTTCGTATAAAGGCAGCGCCAGCGCAACAACACTCACACCGAGCAGATTATTCAGCGGCATATTGCCCGTCATATAATCGTCATAGGGAATATCGGCGCTCAGCAATACCATAATCAGAATTAACACGGTTAAGACAAAACTGTTCAGCACAACGGACTTTAACACTTTGCTGATTTGCAGCGCGACCAAAAAGGCGACAATGGTTAAAAGTGAATAAAGGTAGATCATGCCTGCTCCTTGGCGCGCTTTTTCAGCACTTTTTTACGCAATCCGGTAAACGAACTTTGTGAAAACAAATAATCGGACAGCAGCCCGACGACCACCAGCGTCACGCAGGTACTGACAATATTGGGAATCAGCAGCGCCTTGGCCTGACTGAGCAGCAAATCGGAATACTTAATCACCCCGACGCTCACCGGCACAAACAGCACCGCCATATAACGGATTAATAAACTGGCGCCGAAAAACACCCAGTTCATCCGAATGATCTTGGTCGCCAGACCGGTAAACAGCAGCAACAGCCCCCAGATACTGCCCGGCACGCCGACCGGGATAAAATGCGAAATCAACTCCCCTAAATAAAGCATCAGGTAAAGAATCGCAAAGGATCGCAATAATTGAAATATTTTTTGCCCCATCGTCTCATCACTCAACTTTTCTGATAAAAAATATAGGATAATTTTACTCTTATTTTCTAGTTTTGTTATCGTTTTTCGGTACAATACTGCTGTTTCAGATCAAACTTATACCAATAAAATGTTAAAAAAATACGTTTTTCTGCTCTCGGCGCTGATAATCGGTATCTTACCGGTTCATGCCGAACGCAGCTTAACCTGTCTGGCGGTGGCGATTTCCGACGGCGATACGTTTACCTGTCTGCTGCACAACAAAAAGCAAATTAAAGTCCGCCTGCAGGAAATTGACGCGCCGGAGAAAAAACAGCCCTTTGGCACCCAGGCGCGCCGCACATTAGGCCGGCTGATCCATAAAAAGACCGTGCGTTTGTCCGTGTCCGGTTATGATCGCTATCAACGCGTCCTGGCAACCGTGTATGACTTGCAGGGCACCAATATTAATTTAAAAATGGTTCGGCTGGGCATGGCGTGGGCTTATGCCCGCTATGTCCGCGACCCGGCTTATCACCGGGCGCAACAACAGGCACAGCGCCGGCGTATAGGATTATGGCAATCGCCCGCGCCGATTGCCCCGAGTCAATGGCGCAAAAGATTACATTCCTCATCCAGAAGAGAAACATAATGTTATTTGATTATCAGCAATTTCGCCGCCAGTTTCCGTATTTTAATCAGCAAAATGCCGCCGTCTATCTGGACAGCGCGGCAACCGCGCTCAAACCGCAATGTCTGATTGAGGCAACGGTGGACTTTTATCAATCTTCCGGCTCCGTACACCGCAGCCAATATGATGAAAAACAGACCGCACTTTATGAGCAGGCCCGCCGCCGGGTAAAAAAACTGCTCAACGCCGAAAGCGAACAGGCCGTGATCTGGACTGCCGGTACCACGCAGGCGATCAATATCGTTGCAAACGGTTTACTGACGGAGTTATCGGCGCAAGACGAGATCATTATCAGTCAGGCGGATCACCACGCCAATTTCGTCACTTGGCATGAAATCGCGCGTAAAAGCGGCGCCAACATCATCGTGCTGCCCATCACCGACAACTGGCTGATTGACCCGCAAACCTTGCTTGATGCGCTGAATCCGCGCACCAAACTGGTGGCGTTAAATTTCGTTTCCAATGTCACGGGCAGCGAGCAACCGGTGGCACAGTTAATCCGCCTGATTCGCCGCCATTCCGAAGCGTTGGTTTTGCTGGATGCCGCACAGGCAATCAGCCATCGCGCCATTGATCTGCAAGCGCTGGATGCGGATTTTATCGCCTTTTCCGCCCATAAGCTCTACGGGCCGACCGGATTGGGCGTGCTGAGCGGAAAATTGTCCAGCCTGAACCGGCTGCAACCGTTGATCTTCGGCGGCAAAATGGTTGATCGGGTATCGGAATCGGCCATCAGTTTTGCCGATTTACCGTACCGCCTGGAGGCCGGCACGCCGAATATTGCGGCGGTTATCGGCTTTAACGCGGTGTTGCAATGGCTGGAGAAATGGGATTTAACCGCCGCCGAACACTATACCCGGCAGTTAAGCGAACAGATAAAAGTGCGGTTAAAAAATTATCCGGATTGCCGCGTATTTGCATCGCCGCAGCCGAGTTCGGTAGTCAGTTTCGTCTTTGAACATATCGCCCTTTCCGATTTAACCACTCTGCTGGCGGAGCAGAATATCGCCCTGCGCAGCGGACAACACTGCGCCCAGCCTTATCTGGCCCGGCTGGGACAAGCGGGAACCTTGCGCTTATCGCTGGCGCCTTATAACAGCGCGCAGGACATCGAGCTGTTTTTCACCGCATTGGATAAGGCGCTCAACTTACTGGAAAACGTATGAAAGCACAATTCGGACAAGCGACCCATTGGGAAGAACGCTATCGTTTAATTATGCAGGCGGGCAAAAATCTGCCCCGCCCCGAGCCGCAGCAACTGGCGCAAATGCAGCTGATTGCCGGCTGCGAGGCGAAGGTCTGGTTTCAATTCTGCCCGCAAAACGACCGCACTTTTACCTTTAACGCTTACAGCGAAGCAAGAATCCTCAACGGTCTGCTCTGGCTGTTAGTGCAGGAAATCAACGGCAAAAGCGCGCAGCAGTTGCAACATTTCGATGTCACCGCTTATTTCGCCGAACTGGGCATTGCGCAGCGCTTAAGCGCAACACGATTAAACGGGCTGAAACAGATCGAACAGATCCTGCATCGGTTATAATCTCCGTCGCAGGCGAGCGTTTATTCCGGCATGCGCCGCCGCATAAAAAAAGAGCTGATCCGTTCAACGGATCAGCTCCTGAAAATCAAGGTCTGTCTTGAATTATTTCTGATAAAGCGGTGCCGGGCCGGTTTTTCCGCCCTGTACGCCGCTTTCGTATTGTTTCAGGGTGGTGCCGGAGGCCGAAACTTCCACACGACGGTTAGGACGCAGACAATCTCTTAACGCCTGACCGGATTCATTATTACAGGCTTTAATCTGCTGCGCTTTACCATAGCCGACGGCCATAATATCCGCATTAACGCCCTGCTGGATCAAACGCGCTTTGACGCGATCGGCACGACGCTGAGATAAATTCAGATTATAAGCCTCCGAGCCCAGACGGTCGGTAAAGCCGGCCACTTTCACCTGTTTGGCATTCGAGGTTTTCAACTGCGCGGCAATATTATCCACCACCTCGGCACCTTTTACCGTTAATGTGTCTTTATCAAAGTCAAACAGGAAATCACCGCTTAAATTAAATGACGAATTGCCGTTACAGCCGTTCGGATACCAGAAGAAATTCTGCGCGTTCATGTTTTTATCGAACAGAATTTTATATTGACAGATTTTGTGTTCACCGTTTTCACGATAGTTGAATGCGTAATCCCACTCACGCACGCCGTACAGGCCCTCGCTGAAATGTGGACGACCTAACAGATTATAAATCTGATCCTTATTCATACCGCGTTCAACCATACGTACGTTATCCCAGTTCGGCCAGGATCCGAACTGACTGCCGTCATGATTAAACACCGATTGATCGATTTTCGGCCATACCAGATTATCGGACGTGCCTTCATCGGTGACTTTGCTCAAGTTACCGCACGCCGCTAAGCCGGCCGCCGCAACCGCAGATAATAAAAGATGTGATAATTTCATTTGCGTTACCTTAAATTTTTGATTCCTTACTTTAATCGTCAACCATAAAATGATGGTTTAAACCTTGACGCCGAAAACCGCCGGCCGCCGTATTGAATTACAGTTGTATAATAATGAAATCAGTGTTATTTCAGCGCCGTATGGTAATGGCAATTAAAATCGAAGTAAATTAAAAACGCAATAACTTACAAAAATTTACACGCTGTCGCACAACATCCCGGATGCTTTACATTTACAGCAAAGTGCGCCGATCGCGCTGTAGCCAGTTAGTCAACACCGCCTCTGTGCTTTCTTCCGCCTGTTTTCCCAGCTTTTGCACCAGTGTTTTCTTCAACGCGTATTTTACCGCAAGCACGGTTTTGTCTTTAACGGCCTGCAAAATCAAATCATCGCTGGTGATTATTTCATCCACCAGCTTTAACGCCAGCGCCTGTTGTCCGAACCAGTGTTCACCGGTGGCGATTTGCTCAATATCCACTTGCGGACGATGACGGCTCACGAAGGTTTTAAATAACTGATGGGTTTCTTCCAGTTCCTGCTGAAATTTCTGCTTGCCTTTTTCGCTGTTTTCGCCCAGCACCGTCATGGTGCGTTTATATTCGCCGGCGGTCATTACGTCCACATCCACATCATGTTTTTTCAGCAAACGGTGAATATTCGGAATCTGCGCCACCACGCCGATAGAACCGATAATCGCAAACGGCGCCGCCGCGATGTTATCCGCCACGCAGGCCATCATATAACCGCCGCTGGCAGCAACTTTATCCACCGCCACCGTCAGTTTGATGCCATGGGATTTCAATCTGGCAAGCTGCGATGCCGCCAAGCCGTAACCGTGTACCACTCCGCCCGGGCTTTCCAGCCGCAGCAGCACTTCATCCTGTGCCTGCGCCACGGCGATAATCGCACTGATTTCCTCACGCAGCGCCGCGGTTTCCGTTGCGGCAATATCGCCTTTAAAACTCAGCACATAAAGGTGCGGTTTACGCGACGACGCATTGTCGCCCTGTTTGAGTTTTTCCTTTTCCGCTTTGGCTTTCGCCTTATCGGCTTTTTTACGCGCTTTTTCCGCCTGTTTCAGTGCGGCTTCGCTTAAATGGAAGTCACGCAGCTTAGTGCTGTTTTCCTCGTAGGCCTGCGATAAATCGGTAATGACCAGCTCGCCTGCCGGATGAGCTTTTTTCTGTTTTAAGCCCAATATCATCGCCACGATCGCGGCGATAATCAATAAAACGGTCACGATTTCCAAAATAAATAATCCATAGCCCATCATCAATTCAGACCACATAATTTTTCCTTGCAATTAATCAAATATAAATCCGCGCTCATCATAACTTATCTGGTTTAAAGTGCAATTTTCCCGTTTTATTTTTTACTTATTATTAATAATCTTTTTACTTAAACGGGCTTTATTTATTAAAAATACATTTTATAATGACAATCAATTCGCAGTTAATTCATTCAAAGGAACAATTATGAGCAATATCTTAGTATTAAAATCCAGCATTCTTGCCGAGCATTCACAAACCAACCAGCTTTCTGATTACCTACTCTCAAAATTACCCGACGCCAATGTAGTGGAACGCGATCTCGGTGCCAACCCGCTGCCGTATTTCGACGGTGTCGCCGCCAACGCACTACGCGGCGAGCCGAAAACCGAGCAGGATCAAGCGTTGCTGGCCTTATCCGACAGCTTGATCGCCGAACTCAAAAACGCTGATACCATTATTATTAACGCGCCGATGTATAACTTCAATATTCCGACGCAGTTAAAAAGCTATATCGATTTTATCGCCCGTCCGCGCGTTACGTTCCAATACGGCGCAAATGGTGCGGAAGGGTTGATTCACGGTAAAAAAGTGATTGTGTTGGCGGCATTCGGCGGTATTCACCAAGGACAGGCGACGGATTTCGTCACCCCGTATCTGAAAACCTTCCTGGCCTTTATCGGCATTACGGACGTTCAATTCGTTTATGCCGAAGCCATCGGTTTCGGCCCGGACGCCATCGCCAAAGCACAGGCTGGCGCTAAAGCCAAAATCGACAACATCGTCAAATCCCTGTAATACGGCTTTAGCTAATACCTCTTCAGGCGGCATCAGGCCGCCTGTTCCATTGCGCCTTAAGCGCATCGATTATTCACGTCATTATTCCGAATCCGTAGCGGATAGCAGATAACACTTGACAAAACAATAATGCACTAGTTTAATAGTGCAAGTTATCATTTGATGCAAGGAAGTTATTATGTCCGTTCCCTTTATTCATGTATTCAGTCAGCCGGTGGATTATCATAACGATCCCACCGCCGTGTTTGCCACCCTGTGCCAAGAGCAAAAAAACACCTTATTACTGGAATCTGCGGAAATCAGCAGTAAAAACAGTCTGAAAAGCCTGTTCCTGATTAATCCGGCGGTTAAAATTACCTGCCGCGGCCAACATGTCACATTTAACGCCTTAACCGCCAACGGCGAGGCGGTATTACCGCTGATTCAGAGCATGTTACAAGGTCGGGCTGCCGTATTTTCCCAATGTCACAGTCAACTGACCGTCGCCTTTCCGCCGCCCGATCCGAATCTTGATGAAGACAGTAAATTACAGGCCGCCACCGTGTTTGACGGATTGCGCTGTATCACCTCGCTCTATGCGCACAGCACCACGCCGGTATTGTTAGGCGGATTATTCGCCTATGATTTAGTGGCCAATTTTATCCCGATGCATGATATTGAGCTGCAAGACGACGGCCTAACTTGTCCGGACTATATATTCTATCTGGCGGAAAATCTGCTGATTTTCGATCACCAAGCGCAGACTTCCACCCTGCAAACCTTCTGTTTTCACGCCCGGCAGCAACCTCAGCTACAGCAAAGTGCGGTGGAAATTTGCCGCAAATTACAAAAAATTCAACCGCACTTAACGTTGCAGCACGGCGCAACGGAGGTACATACCAATCTTGACGACGATAAATTCAAAGCCATTATCAGCGCCCTGAAACGGCATATTAATATCGGCGATGTTTTCCAGATCGTGCCGTCGCGCCGTTTTTCCATCGATTGCCCAAATCCGCTGGCCGCCTACCGTCAGCTAAAACGCACCAATCCGAGTCCGTATATGGTGTATATGCAGGATGAGGATTTCACCCTGTTCTGTGCTTCACCGGAAAGCGCGCTGAAATATGCGGCGCCGACCCGCCAGTTGGAAATTTATCCGATTGCCGGCTCCCGCCCGCGCGGTTTTGATGCGCAGGGTCGGATCGATCCCGAACTGGACGCCCGTTTAGAACTGGAGCTGCGACTGGATAAAAAAGAACTGGCCGAGCATTTAATGCTGGTGGATCTGGCGCGCAACGATGTGGCGCGAGTGTGTCGCAGCGGTACCCGCCAGGTCAAAAATCTGATGCAGGTGGACCGCTACTCTCACATTATGCACCTGGTGTCCCGCGTGGTCGGCGAGCTGCGTCCCGAGCTTGACGCGCTGCACGCCTATCAGGCCTGTATGAATATGGGTACGCTGACCGGCGCGCCGAAAATCAAAGCGATGCAGTTAATCTACCGCTTCGAACGACAAAAACGTCACAGCTACGGCGGCGCGGTGGGCTATTTAGCCTCCGACGGCAATTTCGACACCTGTATCGTTATCCGCTCCGCTTTTGTGCAACACGGCGTGGCTTATATTCAGGCCGGTTGCGGCGAAGTGCTGGATTCCGATCCGCAGGCGGAAGCGGATGAAACCCGTCATAAAGCCAAAGCGGTGCTCAACGCGATTATTCAGACCAACCGACAGGCACAGCAACAAGGATAATTCATCATGGCAACGATTGTATTTTTAGATAATTTCGATTCCTTTACCTATAATCTGGTGGATCAATTCCGCGCGCTGGGTCATCAGGTGCAGGTTTACCGCAACGATTGCGATATTAAAGTGCTGGAACAAGCGGCGACCCGCCAATCCGATACCATTCTGGCGCTTTCGCCGGGGCCGGGCAATCCGAGTGAGGCGGGGATTTTGCTGCCGCTGATTAAAACGCTGAGCGGCAAAGTGCCGATGATCGGTATTTGTCTGGGCCATCAGGCGTTAATTGAAGCCTTCGGCGGCAAAGTGGTGCATGCCGGCGAAGTGATGCACGGTAAAGTCTCCGCGATCCGGCACGACGCACAGGCAATGTTCGCCGGTCTGGCCAATCCTATGCCGGTGGCGCGCTATCACTCGCTGATGGGAACCGAACTGCCGCAGGAATTGATTGCCAACGCCGAATATCAAGGTATTATTATGGCAATCCGCCACAAAACATTACCGATCTGCGGCTTTCAGTTTCATCCGGAAAGTATTCTGACCGTACAGGGCGCCAAACTGCTGGAAAATGCCGTTCACTGGCTGCTGACACGATAATATTGCCGCATATCAAACAACACGGACAACCCGACAGCCAAAAAGGACAAACCGATGATTATCGTTTACGGACTTAAACCGCAGCTGAATCCGCGCAAACAGCAATTAATGGCGATTATTTTTCACTGCCTGCAACTGGAATTAGGCATTCCGCCGCGCAAGCATGCCCTGCGCTTTATTGGTCTGGAGGCGGAAGACTATTTTTACCCCGAAGGGCGCAGCGAAGATTTCACCGTGATTGAAATCAACCTGATGCGGGGGCGTACGGAATTTACCAAAAAACGGCTGATTAAAATGCTGTTTTGTGAACTGGAGGACAAACTCGGCATTGCGCCGATTGACCTTGAAATCACCATTAAGGAACAACCGGCGCATTGCTGGGGATTCCGGGGCATGACCGGCGACGAAGCCGCCGATTTGACCTACAGTATTTATCGCTGAAAACCACCGCACTTTTATACCGACAAATATACCAACAAAAAGGAAAAGAATATGCAAACCGCTCAACTTCTCAGCCGACTGTTTGAGAAACACACCTTAAGCCAGTCGCAAACGGAAACCCTGTTTAATGCCATCATGCGCGGGGAATTAAGCAACGAACAGCTGGCCGGCGCCTTAATTGCGTTAAAATTACGCGGCGAAACGGCGGAAGAAATCAGCGGCGCCGTCAATGCGGCGCTCGCCAACGCCCGCCCCTTCCCGACTCCGCGCTACGCTTTCGCCGATATTGTCGGCACCGGCGGCGACGGCGCCAATACGATCAATATCTCCACCGCCGCCGCCATTGTTGCCGCCACCGACGGCATAAAAGTGGCGAAACACGGTAATCGCAGTGTTTCCAGCAAAACCGGCGCCAGCGATGTGCTCGGCGCGCTGGGGGTTAAAATCGATATGGATGCCGTCAGCGCACGCCAAGCCTTGGATGACATCAACCTCTGTTTTTTATGGGCGCAGCAATATCACCCCGGTTTTAAATATGCCGTGCCGGTGCGTCAGGCGCTGCAAACCCGCACCATCTTCAATATTCTGGGCCCGCTGTGCAATCCGGCACGACCAAAGCGCCAGCTGTTAGGCGTTTATTCAGCGGCGTTAATCCAGCCTTATGCGGAAACCGTCGCCCGCCTCGGTCATAAACACAGTATCGTGGTACACGGCGCCGGCTTAGACGAAGTCGCCATTCACGGCAAAACCGAGGTGGCGGAAATCCGCGACGGAAAAATCGAGCGTTATACCCTTTCCGCCTATGATTTCGGTTTTCAGCCGCAACCGCTGGATACCCTGCGCGGCGGCGATCCGACGGAAAATGCGGCGATTCTGACCGCACTTTTACAAGGGCGCGGCAAGGCGGAACATGTGCAGGCGGTGGCGATGAATACCGCCCTGCTGTTAAAATTGTTCGGGCACGACGATCTTAAATACAACGCCGAACGCATCGCCGATCTGATCGCAACCGGCAAAGCCTTCGACACATTGCGCAAATTAACCGCGTATTAATCCGATCCGAAATAAGGAGCCTATGATGTATAAACTGTATTTTTACGCCCCGTTATCGTCCTGGTCATTGCGCCCGTGGATATTGTTAAAAATGCTGAATATTCCTTTTGCGGAACAACAGATTCCCTATACGCAGGACAAAACCGAACTGAGCCGTCTGCTCGCCACCTTTTCGCCCACCGCCAAAGTGCCGGTGTTGCAGGACGGCGAACATTATATCTGGGACAGTCTGGCCATCGTCGAATACCTCGCCGAAAGCTATCCGCAGGTTTGGCCGGCCGATCCCGTTGCGCGAGCCTGGGCGCGCAGTGCCTGTGCGGAAATGCATTCCGGTTTCGAGCAGTTGCGCAGCCTCTGTTCTTACCAGCCGCTGAAACGTATCGAATTGGCAGAAATTCCGCCCGCACTTGAGGCGGACATTCAACGCATCAACCGATTATGGCAAGAAGGCCTGACCCGTTTCGGCGGCGATTATCTGGGCGGTCGGCAATTTACCGCCGTTGACGCCTTCTTCGTGCCGGTCGCGGGCAGAATCGAAACCTACGGTTTACAGCCTTATCTCGCCCCGCAGTCGTACGCCTATTTTCAACGCATCAGCGCATTGAGCGCGTTGCAGGAATGGTTAAATAAATAAGTGAATTCAGTATGATGACAATAAATCTGGACGATAAACCGACGATTTTGCAACAAATCGTACGCGACAAACTCCGTTGGCTGGAACAACAGCAGGCGGCGCTGCCGCTGACTCAATTTAAAGCGCAGATCAGCCCGTCCGAGCGCGATTTTTATGCTGCGCTGAGCAAAGGCACCCGTCAACGCCCGGCATTTATTCTGGAATGCAAAAAAGCCTCGCCGTCCAAGGGCTTAATCCGCGCGCAGTTTGATCCGGCGCAAATTGCGGCGGTCTATAAACATTACGCCTCGGTCATTTCCGTGTTAACCGACGAAGCATATTTTCAGGGCGATTTCGCTTACATCGAACAGGTGCGCCAAATCGCCCCACAGCCGGTACTGTGTAAAGATTTTATGCTCAGCGAATATCAGGTTTATCTGGCGCGTTATTATCAGGCGGATGCGATTTTATTAATGCTGTCGGTGCTGGATGATGACACTTATACCACCCTTGCGGCACTAGCGCATAAACTGGGAATGGGCGTGCTGACGGAGACCGCCAATCAGGCGGAACTAGAGCGCGCCATTGCGCTGGGCGCCAAAGCGATCGGCATCAACAACCGTAATCTGCACGATCTTTCCGTTAATATCCGGCGCACCCCGCCTTTGGCGGAACAAATCCCGACGGATCGTATTGTGGTCAGCGAATCGGGCATTTACCATCACCGTCAGGTACAGCAGTTAAAACCTTATGTGCACGCTTTTTTAATCGGCAGCAGTCTGATGGGCAGCGACGATCTGAACAATGCGGTGCGCGAGGTGATTTTCGGTGAAAACAAGGTGTGCGGCTTAACCCGTCCGCAGGATGTCGACGCGGTTTACGCCGCCGGTGCGCTGTATGGCGGGCTGATTTTTGCCGAAGGTTCTCCGCGTCAGTTGTCGTTGCGTCAGGCGCAGGAATTAGTGACGCGGGCGCCGCTGCGTTTTGTCGGCGTATTCCAAAACCAACCGATTGAATTTATTTGCAAAATCGCCGCACAACTGAATCTGTTTGCGGTACAGTTACACGGTGCTGAAACGGCGGAATTTATCACCGCACTGCGCGCCGAACTGCCGCCGGCCTGCCGAATCTGGAAAGCGGTATCGGTAGATAGCGCCGCCAAAAGTGCGGTGCAAATCGAGCGGATTTCCGCCGTGGATCGTTACCTGCTGGACAGCAAAAGCGGCAACCGGCAAGGCGGAACGGGCGTGGCTTTCGACTGGTCGCAAATTCCCGCCGAATGTAAGGAGCAGGTTATCCTCGCCGGCGGCATTAATGCGGATAATATCGCACAGGCGTTGCAGCAGCGATGCGCCGGTGTGGATCTTAACTCCGGCGTGGAAAGCGCGCCGGGCATTAAAGATCCGCATAAACTGGCGGCAGTGTTCAGTAAAATCTTAGATGATTAACCCGCCCTTTGAACCGGAGGCGGCTTTCGGCGCTTTCGGTTCGCCGCCTCGCGGACGGACATCAACCGAGTAATCCGTTCCGTTAATTGCCGGCAGGCGCACACCGAGCAACCGGCCTGAAATATACCATTTCGGGCAAGTCATTACCCGTTACATGCCCCGATGAACTCCGAATCATGACGATAGACAAGCAGAGCGCGCCGTCAATAACAGGATAATAAAAAAATCCGACATTTTTCTTAAAAAACCGCTACACTTTTATGTACTAGTGTAGTAGTATCTCAAGCATTCAACATCATCAGCATGAAGGAAGCCTTATGACAGACACACTTTTAGATCCCTACTTCGGCGAATTCGGCGGCATGTATGTGCCGGAAATTCTGGTGCCGGTGTTAAAACAGCTGGAACAAGCCTTCGTCGAAGCCAAAGACGACCCCGCCTTTCAGCAGGAATTTCAGGATTTACTGAAAAATTATGCCGGCCGGCCGACCGCACTGACCCTGTGCCGGAATCTGACCAAAGGGTCAAAAACCAAACTGTATTTAAAACGCGAAGATTTGCTGCATGGCGGCGCGCACAAAACCAATCAGGTGCTAGGGCAGATTCTGCTGGCCAAACGCATGGGCAAAACCCGCATTATCGCTGAAACCGGTGCCGGCCAGCACGGCGTTGCCACGGCGCTTGCCTGTGCGATGCTGAATATGCCGTGCAAAATTTATATGGGCGCGAAAGATGTGGAGCGCCAATCGCCGAATGTCTTTCGCATGCGCTTAATGGGCGCGGAGGTCGTGGCGGTGGAAAAAGGTTCCTGCTCACTGAAAGACGCCTGCTGTGAAGCGATGCGCGACTGGTCCGCCAATTATGAACACACTCATTATTTATTAGGCACCGCCGCCGGCCCGCATCCGTTTCCGACTATCGTGCGCGAATTCCAGAAGATGATCGGCGAAGAAACCAAACGGCAGATCCTGCAAAAAGAAGGACGTTTGCCGGATGCGGTTATTGCGGCGGTGGGCGGCGGTTCCAATGCTATCGGCATGTTCGCCGATTTTATCACGGAACGTTCCGTGCGCCTGATCGGGATCGAACCGGCGGGCAAAGGCATTGCGACCGGCGAACACGGCGCGCCGCTGCGGCACGGCACGGTCGGCATTTATTTCGGCATGAAATCACCGCTTATGCAAACCGCAGACGGGCAGATCGAGGAGTCTTACAGCATTTCCGCCGGGCTGGATTTCCCGTCCGTTGGTCCGCAGCACGCCTACCTGCATGCCACCGGCCGCGCAGAATATGAAAGCATTACCGATGATGAAGCGCTGGATGCCTTTCAGGCGCTGGCATTGCATGAGGGCATTATTCCGGCCTTGGAAAGCGCACACGCGTTGGCTTATGCCCTAAAACTGATTAAACAAAATCCGCAGCAGGAACAATTGCTGGTGGTGAACTTATCCGGTCGCGGCGATAAAGATATTTTCACCGTCGATAAAATCTTAACCGCAAGGGGGAAAATCTAATGTCTCGTTTCGATCACTTATTTGCACAATTAAGTGCGAAAAAGCAAGGCGCCTTCGTGCCTTTCGTGACCCTGTGCGATCCGGATTTCGACCGCTCTTTCGACATTATCTGCACGCTGGTGGATAACGGTGCCGACGCGCTGGAGCTGGGCTTTCCGTTTTCCGATCCGCTGCTGGACGGGCCGGTGATTCAGGCCGCCAATAACCGCGCGTTACAAGCCGGTTGCAGTACGGCGGAAAGTTTCCGTTTAGTGGAAAAAGTGCGGTCGAAATATCCGCAGATTCCGATCGGTCTGCTGCTGTGCGCCAATCTGATTTACGCGCAAACTCTGGACGTGTTTTATCAACGCTGTGCGCAAGCCGGCGTCGATGCCGTGCTGGTGGCGGATATTCCGCTGCTGGCGGCTCAACCGTATATTCAGGCAGCCCGCAAACACGGCATTCAGCCGGTGTTTATCTGCCCGCCGAACGCCGATGAAAAAACCGTGCAAGGTGTTGCCGCACACAGTGAAGGCTACACTTATCTGGTGTCGCGCGCAGGCGTCACCAGTGCGGAAGATCAAACCCATGCGGCCAATCTGGATAGCCTGATCGAACAACTGAAAACCCACGGCAGCCCGCCGATTCTACAAGGTTTCGGCATCGCTGCGCCGGCACAGGTTCGCGCGGCGCTGCAACTAGGCGCCGCCGGTGCGATTTCAGGTTCGGCAACGGTCAGCATCATTGAGCGCCATTTGCATGATCACGCCCAATGTCTGAGCGCACTAGCCGACTTCGTTAAAGCGATGAAAGCCGCCACCCGATAGACGTATTGAGCGCAGTTGTAAGCCCTAGCCGACGCTAGGGCTTTTTCGTTGTACCGCGCTGCGATTCGGGCTATACTGTGTAGCCGATATACAGGAGTACAATAATGAAAAAAATCGAGCAGCTTTTTGCCAACAATTACAGTTGGGCAACGCGCATGAAAGAAGAAAATTCCAATTATTTTAAACAACTGGCCGAACACCAAACCCCGAGTTATCTGTGGATCGGCTGCTCGGACAGTCGCGTGCCGGCGGAAAAACTGACCAATCTGGGGCCGGGCGAACTGTTTGTACACCGCAACGTGGCCAATCAGGTTATTCATACGGATTTAAACTGCCTTTCGGTGGTGCAATATGCGGTGGATGTACTGAATATCGAGCATATTATTATCTGCGGTCATACCAACTGCGGCGGTATTAAAGCCGCCATGGCGGAACAGGATCTGGGGCTGATTAACAACTGGCTGCTGCATATTCGCGATATTTGGTTTAAGCACAGCCATTTGCTCGGAAAACTGTCGCCGGAAAAACGCGCGGATATGCTGACTAAGCTGAATGTGGCGGAACAGGTGTATAATTTGGGCCGATCTTCCATCATCCAATCCGCTTGGCGTAACGGCAAAAAACTGTCGCTGCACGGCTGGGTGTACGATGTCAACGACGGTTTTCTCATCGATCAGGGCGTGATGGCGACCAGTCGTGAAAGCCTGGAAATTTCCTATCTGAACGCGATCTCCCGCTTATTAAAACTGGAAGAAGAAGACTTTTTAAAAAAGCCGCATCAGGAAACGGCACAAAAAACTACCGCACTTTAACTCATTAACCCTCCGCTTAAATAAGGATTTATCATGCAAAACAGTACGTTGTATCCGACCGTTTATGTGTTAGGCAACGGTCAGCTCGGGCGTATGCTGCGCTATGCCGGAGCGCCGTTAGACATTGACGTCCGCCCGCTGGCCTTTGACGCCGCGCCGTTTGAATTGCCTGCCGACAGTGTTATTACGGCGGAAATCGAACGTTGGGAAGCCACGCCGTTAACCGACATGCTGGCCGGCCACCCGCATTTTGTCAACCGCCCGGTGTTCGGTCGTCTGGCGGATAGACTAACCCAAAAAGCCCTGCTTGATGAGCTGGCGTTACCGACTTCTCCTTGGTGCCTGCTGGAAAGCCCGCAGCAATGGCCGCAAGTGTTCGCCCGTATCGGCGAAAAACTGGTGGTAAAACGGCGCACCGGCGGCTACGACGGGCGCGGTCAGTGGATTGTCAGCCGGGAAAATCAAGCGGATATCGACAGCGAACTGTTTAATCAGGTGATCGCCGAACAATTCATTCCTTTCGATTATGAAGTTTCGCTGGTGGGCGCGAGATTTAAAAACGGCGAGACCCGTTTTTACCCGCTGACTCACAATCTGCAACAAAACGGTATTTTACGTTACAGCGTGGCGGATACCTCATCGCCGCAGCACAGCCGGCTACAACAACAAGCGGAGCATATGCTGGCCAGCATTATGCATAAACTGGATTATATCGGCGTGATGGCAATGGAATGTTTCGTTATCGGCGAGCGTCTGTTAATCAACGAACTGGCGCCGCGCGTACATAACAGCGGACACTGGACTCAGCTCGGCTGTGCGATCAGCCAGTTCGAATTACACCTGCGCGCGTTGCTGGATTTACCGACACCGGCGCTGGAAACCGCCATGCCGAGCGTGATGGTGAATCTGATCGGCACGCCGCATAACGCCGCTTGGTTGAATACGCCGTTTTGTCAACTGCACTGGTACGGCAAAGCCGTGCGTCCGGGGCGCAAAGTCGGTCATCTCAATCTGGCGCACCCGGATAAAAAGGTGATCATCGCCCAGCTGGAAAAACTGCGCGGCGAACTGCCGCAGGATTATCAGTCCGGTCTGGATTGGGCCATTGAAAAATTACAATAATCCGCCGCTATGCGGTGCATTTTTAAAACAATCCGTAAAAAGCACCGATTTACCCCAAATAAGGGCTTGCCAATGCGAGCCTTTATCAGTATAAAAGAGTTCTCAAACACATCATTTCACTTATAAGGATCAATCACTATGTTCGAAAATATTCAGGCCGCACCGGCAGACCCGATTTTAGGTTTGGGCGAAGCATTCAAATCCGAAACCCGCACGAATAAAATCAACCTCGGTATCGGCGTTTACAAAGACGCTAAAGGCGTGACCCCGATTATGCAAGCGGTCAAAACGGCGGAACGGTGCCTGCTTGAAACCGAAAGCAGCAAAAATTATTTATCCATCGACGGCGTCGCCGATTTCAATGCGCGCACGCAGGTCTTATTATTCGGCGCAGGATCCGATATTATCGCGCAGCGCCGGGCGAAAACCGTACAGAGTCTGGGCGGCACCGGCGCATTACGCATCGCCGCCGAATTCATTAAACGCCAGACCAAAGCGCAAAACGTCTGGATCAGCAGCCCGACCTGGCCGAATCACAACGCCATTTTCAATGCGGTGGGCGTGACTATCCGTGAATACCGTTATTACGACGCCCAACGCAAAGCGCTGGATTGGGAGAACTTAATCGCTGATCTCAGCAATGCCGGCGAAGGCGATGTGGTTTTACTGCATGGCTGCTGTCACAATCCGACCGGAATCGATCCGACACCGGAACAATGGCGGCAACTGGCGGACATGTCGGTGCAAAACGGCTGGCTGCCGCTGTTTGACTTCGCCTATCAGGGATTGGCGAACGGTCTGGATGAAGACGCGCTCGGTCTGCGTACTTTCGCCGCCAACCACAAAGAACTGCTGATCGCCAGCTCCTATTCGAAAAATTTCGGCTTATACAATGAACGTGTCGGCGCATTCACCTTGGTTGCGGAAAACGAATCCGTCGCCGCCACCGCGCTCACCCAAGTAAAAAGTATTGTACGCACCCTGTATTCCAACCCGGCTTCCCATGGCGCGTCAACCGTCGCCTGCGTGCTGGCCGACCCCGAACTGACCCTCGAATGGACCGAAGAACTGGCGCAAATGCGTAACCGCATCAAACAGATGCGTAAATTGTTCGTACAGCTGCTGAAAGAATACGGCGCAGCGCAGGATTTCAGCTTTATTATTCAGCAAAACGGCATGTTCTCTTTCAGCGGCTTAACCCCGGCGCAAGTGGATCGCCTGAAAGACGAATTCGCCATTTACGCCGTACGCTCCGGTCGCATCAACGTGGCGGGCATCACCGAAGACAATATTCGTTATCTGTGCGAAAGCATCGTAAAAGTGCTTTGATTCTTCCTATCAGACAAGCCGGAATGACCCGTCCGGCTTGATAGTGTAATCAAAAGCTATCCGCATCAACACGGGTAGCTTTTTTATTTAAAATATCATTGCAATAAAACCGTTATTTCGTCCGACTTACATTCATTTTTGCGTAAAATGTCAGGCAAGAAGATACTTTGCATCGACAGATTAAAGAGTCTAATTCGATAAAAAATTTAATAAATAATGAAACTAGATAAATAAGTAAGCAAATTTATGCCGTTTTTTGTTTTTCTGAATAATTAATCCACGCAACCAGTGAAAGCATCACTGGTACTTCCACCAACACCCCAACGACGGTTGCTAACGCCGCTCCCGAATGTAAGCCAAAAAGTGAAATAGCCACGGCAACAGCTAATTCAAAGAAATTGCTTGTGCCGATCAAACAGGCAGGCGCGGAAATGTCTTTGGACAATTTTAGCCATTTAGCCAACACAAAACTCAATGCAAAAATACCATAAGTTTGCACCAAAAGCGGAATAGCGATAAGAACAATCACCAGCGGTTGTTTAATCAGTGTTTCGGCTTGAAATGCAAAGAGCAAGACAACGGTAAGTAATAAACCCAGCATGGAGAAAGGTTTGAATTTTGCCGTAAAAGCAGACACTGATTTTCCTGATTTTAACAAAACGGCGCGAGTAAACCAGCCTGCCATCAGGGGCAACACGACGTATAAAATGATACTGTAAATCAAGGTATCCCAAGGGATTTGAATATTGCTTACGCCAAGTAAAAAACCCGCTATCGGCGCAAAGGCGAAAATCATAATAATATCATTGAGCGAAACTTGCACCAGCGTATAATTCGGGTCGCCTTTCACCAACTGCGACCAAATAAAAACCATTGCGGTGCAAGGAGCTACACCGAGCAAAATCATGCCGGCAATGTATTCTTGTGCGGCTTGTGGATCAACCCAGCCGGCAAAAAAGACGCGAAAAAACAACCAGCCCATCAGTGCCATTGTGAAAGGTTTAACCAACCAGTTGATAACGACGGTAAGAATTAGTCCCTTTGGTTTTTGGCGAATATCTTTAATGGCAGACCAATCAATTTGAATCATCATCGGATAAATCATTAACCAAATTAACACCGCAACAGGCAAATTAATGTGCGCCACTTCCATTAGGGCAATTTGTTCAATCTGCGCGGGCATTATCACGCCCAATCCTACGCCGACCAAAATCGCCAATGCAACCCAAAGTGTTAAAAAACGTTCAAAAACACCCATTGTTTACCCCTGATTATTCGGCAAAATCATCTCGCCATCTTCTTTGCTAAATGGCTTACTTAATGGAACAGGCAAAATATCCAGCACCATTTCAGACGGACGACAAAGCCGTACGCCTTTTTCGGTTACGACAATCGGACGGTTGATTAAAATCGGATGCGATAACATTGCGGCAATAATAGTGTCATCGCTGACGGCTTCGTTATCCAGTTTACACGCTAAAAATTCAGCTACATTAGTGCGCAATAATTGACGTGGCGTAATGTTCATCTGCTTAATCAAACGGCGCAAAACAGCTTCATCAGGCGGATTATCTAAATAATAAATAATGGTAGGCTCAATACCAACAAAACGAAGCAATGCCAACACATTGCGAGATGTTCCACAGTTTGGGTTGTGATAGATAGTTACATTTTCCATGTTTATTTATTCCTTATTTCAAGAAGTATTGAAATGTTCAGACAAAAAAATTCAGTCGCAGCAAAATGCTGAACAATGCTCATCTTGTCCGTTTTGACAACAATTTTCGGTGAGAAAGCCTACCAATTTCATCATTAAATCCAAATTAGCGTAATAGCGAATAAACCGTCCTTCGTTTTGGCTCGTAATCAGCCCGGACTGGCTTAATATTTTAAGATGAAAAGATAATTTATTCGGTGCAAGGTTAAGCATTTTAGCTAAATCGCCTGCCACAATGCCTTGCCGTCCTTCTCGCATTAGGGTTTGAAAAATTGCTAACCGAATGGGTGATGACAAGCTTTCAAATAATTGACTTGCATATTCCGTATTCATATGCGGTGTATTGTAAGGGGAAAAATTTCTTATTTCAAGAATAATTGAAATAATTGAATGGCGAAACCTGCCGGAAAACTTATAACAGTATTTATTATTTTTTAGCGGTCAGTTCATGTACGGATTCGATCCTACAATTTAACAAGTATAAAATCATTACATAACATCACCAAATTTTAATACTCACCTAAAATCCGGAATGCCAGTTTATCTTTTTCGGCGAAAATTCTGACCGCTCTTTGCATAAATTCGGGGGCGATGTTGTCTTTATACAGAAAACGGCTGTTAACCGCGACGAATTCGGCGTCCAGATGCTGTACGTAAATTGAGCCGCTGCTGGTGTTAATCCCTGCCATGGCGCGTCCGCGCAGTTTACCGTAAATATGGATATTGCCATCCGCCGCCACTTCCGCGCCGGCATCGACGTTACCGTGAATAATCAAATCGCTGTTTTTGGCGTAAATCACCTGTTGCGCACTGACATCCTGTTCGATCACTTTGGTCGGCAAATAGCGCGGCTCCGGTAAAATGCCGGATACATCGTCGCTTTTGCCCAGCAGCGCAAAACCGGCGGTCAGAATCAGTTCTTTCTGTAAGCTATTCTGCCAGTCGGCGACACCGATAACCTGAATATTAAATTCCGCCAGCAAACTTTTCAGTGCGCTTAACTCAACCTTTTCCAGCATGGCGTTAAACTGCAAAATCACGTCGATATGCTGAAAAAATGACGGCGATTTTTTGCTTTTTTTGATCAGCGCGCGTTTTATCACGCTTAAGCTCGCACTGTTTAAGGTGAGGAAAATAGAGGAAAACTGTCCGGTTCGGAGTTCGACGATATCTTGCGCCATAAGTGATTCCAAGGTAAAAATAAAGTGGTTCGATCATAAAGAATTGCGTTAAAATCGGCAAACATTTTTTAGCAAAAAACAATTAACACCGACAGGGCAGATTCTATGTTATGCGCCATTTATAAAACCAAGAAAAAAGACGGTATGTATCTTTATGTCGAAAAACGGGATAAGTTTGATAAACTCCCGGACGCGTTACGCACGGCATTCGGCACGCCGATTTTTGTGATGCTGTTTAATCTGAACGGCGAAAAACCCTTAATCAACGCGGACAAGCAGACGGTATTAACGCAGATTAAACAACACGGTTTTTATCTGCAATACCCGAAACAGGAAGAAAATTTACTCCGGCAGCATAAAAATGCGCTGAAAAACCACCGCACTTAGTGGCGTTCAGCCGCACAAGGCGAGCGCCGCCCGCCTTGATTCGCGTATGCGTTATACCGCCTGCTTCGGTTGTTTGAACACCGTCACTTCCGGTGCGTCGCCGGCAAATTTTTCCACCTCAACAATGCAGGTATTCGGTGAATTGCCCTGCGCCAGTTTTGAAGTGCCTTCATCACGGGTCAACACGTTCGGGCAACCGTTTTTACACAACGGTTTTTCCGTCTGACCGAGATCGGCCGGATCATACCAGGCGCCCTCATGCAGGGCGACGGTGCCTTTTATTATACCGTCGGTAACGACCGCACCGGCCAGCACCTGCCCGCGGCGGTTAAAGATCCGCACGATATCGCCGTCGGCAATGTCGCGCGCGGCGGCATCGTCACGATGGATCAACACCGGTTCACGATCATTGACCGCATATTTTTTGCGCAGCGAGGTATGCGCCAGCTGACTGTGCAGGCGATAATACGGGTGCGGCGTCACTAACGCCAGCGGTGCTTCCGGCGTGGCGTTGCCGGCGAATTCCTCCGGCTCCATCCAGCTAGCATGGCCTTTGCAGTCGTCATAGTTCATGTTCGCCACCACATCGGAATAAAGTTCGATTTTCCCGGACGGCGTTCCCAACGGGTTAAGCAGCGGATCTTGGCGGAATTCTTCGTAACGCACCCATTTGCGGGCTTTTTCGCCGGCGTTAAAGGTGAGCGGTTTATTTTCCTGCCAGAATTTTTCAAACTTCGGCATCAGCACACGGTTTTTACGCGCTGCATCAAAGGCGGTTTGATAAAATTCCTGCAACCACTGCATTTCGTTTTTATTTTCCGTAAACAGCTCCCCTGCTCCGGCGCGTTTCGCCAGCTCGGCGAAAATATCATAATCGCTTTTCGCTTCAAACTGCGGTTCCACAACCTGTTTCATCGGATAAATATTGATCATCGAATAATCGCCGGACATGGTTAAATCATTACGCTCATAACTGGTGGTCACCGGCAGCACAATATCCGCCATTCGGGCGGTCGGCGTCCAGTTGACCTCGTTGACAATAACGGTCTCCGGCCGGTGAAACGCTTTGACCAAAGTATTGGTATCCTGATGATGCACAAACGGATTGCCGCCCGCCCAGTAAACCAGTTTAATATCGGGATAGGTGATCTCACCGCCGTTATACTGAATCGTTTTACCCGGATTTAATAATGCGTCCGCCACGCGCGCCACCGGAAACGCCACTTTAGCCGTTTCCGTCAGCCAGCTTTTTTCACCGCTCTGCGCGGCGGAATTGGCACTGATAGAACCGAGGATCCCGCCGGTTGCGGTCGGCACGCCGCCGTTGGCATAATGATAGCTGAAACCAAAGCCGCCGCCCGGCAAGCCTATTTGACCAAGCATTGAGGCCAGCGTCACCAGCATCCAGTGCGCCTGTTCTCCATGACGTTGACGCTGCATGCCCCAGCCGCCCATGATCATCGTCCGTTTGGCGCTAAAATCGGCGGCCAGTGCTTTAATCACCTCAACCGGTAAGCCGCACAGCTTGCTCGCCCATTCCGCATCTTTCGCCTGTCCGTCGGTTTTACCCAATAAATAGGCTTCGAATTTATCGTAACCGGTGGTGTATTTTTTCAAAAACGCTTTATCGTGCTTGTCTTCGCTCACCAGCGTATGGGCGATCCCCAACATCAGCGGCACGTCGGTTGCGGTATGAATCGGCAGCCATTCCGCCTCTAAAAATTCACAACTTTCACTGCGCACCGGATCGATACAAATTACCCGTTTACCGCTTGCTTTCAGTTTTTTGCAATATTCAATGCCCTGCTGATCCGTCGATGTCCAGGAAATACGCAGCGTGGTCAGCGGATTCGCGCCCCACAGCACCACGATGTCGGCATGTTCCAGCACGCTTTCCCAGCTGGTTTGCTGTTCATACACTTCAATCGTGCCCAACACATGCGGCATGATCACCTGTGCCGCACCGGTGGAATAATCTCCTTTGGAGCCGACAAAACCGCCGGTCACATTCAGATAGCGGTGTAGCAAGGTGCGTGCCGCATGTAAGGCACCGGCGCTGTACCAACCGTAGGATCCGGCATAAATCGCCGTCGGGCCGTAATTATCCCGCACTCGTTTCATCTCGCCGGCGACCAGCTCAAAGGCTTTGTCCCAAGAGACTCTGACCCATTCGTCATGCCCGCGCAGCGTGGTATTTTTGTTGCCCTCCAGATAGCCTTTACGCACCATCGGGTATTTCACACGGGTATCGCTGTACAACTGTTCCGCCACCACGCTTTGCAGTTCGTTTTCCAGCGGTGCGACAATGGCCGGGCCGGATTTCACCGCTTTTCCGTTTTCCACCACTACGCCCAGCGGCCCCCAGTGAGCGGCGGTTACCACGGTTTTTTGCTCGGCCGCCGTCGCCTGCGGCGATACCAATGTGCCGGCAAGCCCTGCGCCGAAAGAGGTTGCGGCAACGCCAAGGGACGAATTTTTCAGAAAATCACGGCGGCTGACATTAATTTTGTCTTGTTTTTTCATGTTAACCCTCATTGATAAATCGATCACAACGGGTATTTGGCAAAAGAGAAGAGGAAAGATATCGCTTTCCGCGCGTTGTACATCAGTGCGCGCCTTTCGCAAATACGTTTGTGAAAGTTAAATAACGACACCTTTCTAAGTGGAGTGGCGTGTTCATTTCTAAGCACACCATGTGCAATCAAGTTGCAGGCATTGCGACCCTATCTTTCGACTTAGGTACACAAGCTCGGAGTCGGATTGTAAACCTCTCTTGGTCAGAGAAGCGCAGACAACGGCGCTCGGGCGCCGTCATCAAATTTTGCCGAAATTAACGGGGATCGGCCGCCATGTCTTTGCCATTGCGCTGCAAATAAATCGTCAGCGTACGCACTTCTTCGGCGGACATGGAGGTTCGATCTTTCATGGAATTGACCACGCCAATCCACTGATTCGCCGTATAATGATCGGCGCTGATTGCGGCGTGACAACCGCTGCAATAAGTTTCGTTCAGATTCTTGCCGAACTGATTAAGTGCGGTCAGATTTGCCGTCGTTTTTGCCTGCGGCAGTCGAACCTGAAAACGGATTTGCTTCCAGTCGGAAGCGGTCACATCATCATACACCGTGCGGACGACATTCACTTTATTTTGCGTATCATCATCCAGCAGGGCGACCATTATGCGTTTGCCTAAATCGGCGTACACCACGCTTTCTGCACCGCTTTGCTGCCAGCCCGATACCGTTGCCGTCAGTTTCTCTCCGTCGGCTTTCCAGTCGGTCAGTTCGGCATACGGCATCAACCGCACTTCTCCGCCGCCCGCCAGTTCGGCGTCCGACATCATTAACGCATACAGGGTTTTATCGTCCGTGCCAAATTCCGCACCGTGTTTCGCCAGCTCACCGGCCGCCGCCGCATTGTCGGCCGCCATATCCGGCATAAAATGTACCAGCCCTTTATGACAATCAATACAGGTCTGATCCGTCTGTGTCGCCAGTTTGTGCATTTTTTGTGCCGCTTCCGTTTGTTCCGACAAAATCATCGCATCGACCGTATGACAGCTTTTACAGGTGGCGGAGTCGGTTGCTTGCATTTGCGTCCACACCGTTTGCGCCATCGCGGCGCGGTGTTGTTCAAAATCCTCCTGCGTGCGGATTTTGCCCGTCCATTCATACCACACATCTTTCACCGCCAGCAGTTTGGCTTTAACATAATGCCAGCCTTGCGACGGTACATGACAATCGGCACATTGCGCCCGAATGCCCTTTCGATTGGAAAAATGCACGCTGCCTTCCCATTCTTGCTGCGGATAACTCATCGAATGGCAGCTGACGCAAAATTCCGTCGCGCTGGTCGCCTTCATCACATATTGCGTACCGCCCAGTACCGCCACGCCAAGCAACATGAATGCCAGCCCGCCGAAGATGATTTTTTTATTCCGTTTTTTTGCCATAGCCCCCACTCCGCAAAAATTCTCATTCATCCTTTAATGCAGGCGTCTATCATAAAGGCTTTCATTCGAGACCATGTTGATATAAATCAAAGGGTTCGGGAAAAAATCCCTGTCCGCCCGTGCCGAAAACGGCATAAACAGACCGCAATTCAACAGGTTAAAATGGCTCCCGACATTTGGTGCATTTTATGAAAACCGGATAATCAAGTATAATAGGACGTCAAGAGTTACCACGCATTTTAACGAGTTTACTAATATGAAAATAATGTCTTTTAATATCAACGGATTAAGAGCGAGACCTCATCAGCTTGAGGCGATTATCGAACAATACCGGCCCGATGTGCTGGGATTGCAGGAAATTAAAGTCGCCGACGAAGATTTCCCGCATAATCTGGTCGAACATCTGGGCTATCATGTTTATTATCACGGCCAGAAAGGCCATTACGGCGTCGCACTGCTGCTGAAACAGGCGCCGCAAGCGGTGCGCAAAGGCTTTCCGACCGATGATCAGGATGCCCAAAGACGCATTATTATGACCGATCTGGATACCCCTTTCGGTCTGCTCACCGTGATTAACGGCTATTTTCCGCAAGGAGAAAGCCGCAGCCATGCCGTTAAATTTCCGGCGAAAGCAAAATTTTACGCCGATCTGCAGCATTATCTGGAAGACCATCACGACAAAAACAATCCGGTCATCATTATGGGCGATATGAATATCAGCCCGACGGATTTGGATATCGGTATCGGCGAAGAAAACCGTAAACGCTGGCTGCGCACCGGGAAATGCTCTTTCCTGCCGGAAGAACGGGAATGGATTCACCGCTTGTATGACTACGGGCTAGTAGATACTTTCCGTTATTTGAATCCGACGGTCAGCGATAAATTCTCGTGGTTTGATTATCGCTCCAAAGGATTTAATGATAACCGCGGGCTGCGTATCGATCACATTCTTGCCGACAACGCTCTGGCGCGTCATTGTGTGGACAGCGGGATCGCACTGGATATCCGCGCCATGGATAAACCGTCCGATCATGCGCCGATCTGGGCGGAATTCAAATAAGAGGTCAGGACATGGAAATCACCCAGAACTGGCAAAATTACCGTTCGATGGTCAATGATAAGCTCGCTGTTTTTTCGGTCAATCTGGGCTTGGTTGAACAATATACCGCCGTGGAGGGAAAATACACGAAAATCCTACAGTTTTCCTTGCCCTACCAAGGTGATGAAAACGGCTTGCCACGACCGGAAGAATACCAGTCTGTGCTCAGTGAAATCGTTAAAGTATCCGCGCTGCTGTGTACGCTGCCCGAGGTACTTTACGCCGGCTATATCATTTCGGCGCAACGGGCGACATTACATTTTTATTGTCATCAGACTGCACCGTTATGTGCGGTATTACAGCAATTTCCGGCGATAACGGACATCAATGAACAACATGATCCGTTGTGGGATATTTACTTCGATTTTCTGCTGCCCTCGCCGCTGGAAATGAAAATCAACGCCACGGAAGAAGTGCTGGACATGCTGGTGCACAGCGGCCGCAATCTGGAAGACAACTATCTGATCGAACACAGCTTCCATTTTCCGCGCGAAGAAGATATGTACCGTTTTTTAGACTATATCACCAGCAATGACATCGCCTTTACCACGCTGAAGCATACCAACATGCCAATCACGCTGGATGAAGAGGAAAACGTCTATCTGGTAAAACTGGAGCAGGAACTGACGCTCAACAACGGCGACATTTTTGCTTATGTGGAAAAATTCGAACATCTCGCCCTGCAATTTGCCGGCGAGTATATCGGCTGGGAAAGTCAGGATGTAGCGCTGGATAAAAACCGGCTGAATTAATGGGTCAAATCCGCCCGAAACAAAAAACCTCTTTCGTCGCAAAGAGGTTTTTTATGTTTTTACTCTTAAAAAATAGATGATGCCAAGGTAATAATCACCGCCAAAGCTAACACTACCGTCAGCATGGCATACCCGAATGTGCCCATAATCACTCTCCTGAAATTTGACTAAAGTGGTCGGGATTATACCAACAGGCCTGATAAAAAGAAATAACTTTCCCTTTTTAGTTAAAATCTGTGATATTACGCAAATTTTTACGGTTACGCTATTAACCTGTTCCGCCTCAGTCTTTATAATAGCCGGCAAATTTTACGGAGGCTATTATGGCAACAATTAAAGATGTGGCGAAAACCGCCGGCGTCTCAACCACAACCGTTTCCCATGTAATCAATAAAACGCGCTTTGTGGCGCCGGAAACCGAGAAACTGGTGTTACAGGCAATTCAGGAGTTAAATTATTCCCCAAGTGCGGTCGCCCGCAGCTTAAAAGTGAACACCACAAAATCCATCGGGATGATCGTCACCACCAGCGAAGCCCCTTATTTCGCCGAAATTATTCATGCCGTGGAGGAACATTGTTACCGTCAGGGTTATTCGCTGTTTTTATGCAATACCCAGAATAATCCGGAAAAAATTAAAAACCACCTTGAAATGCTGGCCAAAAAACGGGTGGACGGTTTATTGGTGATGTGTTCGGAATATGCGCAGGATTCGCTGGATCTGCTCAGCAACCTGACCGATCTGCCGATGGTGGTGATGGATTGGGGCCCGAGTAATCCGCATACGGATATTATTCAGGATAACAGTTTCGACGGCGGTTATATCGCCACTAAATATCTGATCGATAACGGACACCGGAAAATCGGCATTATCGCCGGCGAACTGATTAAAACCACCGCCAGAACCCGCTATGAAGGGTTTGTCAAAGCCATGCGGGAAGCCGGCCTTGCAATTAATCCCGATTGGGTGATGGAAGGTTTTTTCGAACCGGAAGACGGTTACGAATGTATGAATAAAATCCTCGCCCAGGAGCGCTTACCGACCGCAGTGTTCTGCTGTAATGATGTGATGGCGCTGGGCGCAATTTCCGCAATCGGCGAAAAAGGGCTGCGCGTTCCGGATGATATTTCGATTATCGGCTATGACAATATTCACGCCTCGCGTTTCTATGCACCGCCGCTGACCACAATCCATCAATCGAAATCCCGCCTCGGCGCGCAGGCGGTCAATCTGCTGTTCCGCCGGATTAGCGATAAATCCGAACGGCACGATATTATCGAATTATATCCGGAACTGGTGATCCGCAAATCGGTAAAGAAAATCGCCTCAACCCCGGAATAACGGTGTTCGCCGACCTATTCCGTTGAACCTTCTCATCGGCTGTTCCGACCACCGGCATTATGCGTCGCCCAATCTGCGGGCGGCGGTGACGACCGCAGCATAATGCCAAAAAAACCGTTAAAAAAACCACCGCACTTTTGCCCGTCCGGCGCACGGAAAGACAAATCCTATTTTTTAACAAACGCTTAACTTTAATAAAAATAATCTAATTAAATTATGGTTTGATTAATTAAAACATACAAAAATAACTTTTTATTTATTTTTTAATATTTTAAATTAATTCTATTTGACCTTTCCTGTGTTTTTCGTTATACCTATGGCCAATACCTAAAACTTACTAGTGACCAAAGAGGCTATTATGATCCAACAATACTCTACGATGCGTAACAATATCAATATGCTGGGGCATTTTCTGGGCGAAACGATCAGCGATGCTCAAGGCAGCGATATTCTGGATTTGATCGAAAATATCCGCGTGCTGTCGCGCAATTCCCGCAGCGGTGATGAAAAAGCCCGCCGCCAATTACTGGATACGCTGGCAACCATTTCCAACGACAATATTATCCCTGTTGCGCGCGCATTCAATCATTTCCTCAACCTCACCAATATTGCCGAACAATATCAAACCATATCCCGCCGGCATATTGATCAGGAATCCTCCGATCGCTCTTTGGAAGCCTTATTCAAACGCTTGAAACAGCAAAATGTGGCCAAAGAAAAGGTACTTGCCACCGTGGAAAAACTGCTGATCGAACTGGTGCTGACCGCACACCCGACGGAAGTGACCCGCCGTTCGCTGGGGCATAAACACATTGAAATCAACCGCTGTTTAAGCCGCCTGGAACATGACGATTTAACCGAAGCGGAAAGCACCAAACTGAAACGCCGCCTCATGCAGCTGATTGCGCTGGCATGGCACACCAATGAAATCCGTACTCAGCGCCCGACCCCGGTGGATGAAGCCAAAGGCGGCATGGCGGTGATCGAAAACAGTCTGTGGAAAGCGGTGCCGGAATTTTGCCGTCAGCTCAATTTTCATTTAGAAAAAAATTTCGGCGTGCAGCATCCGGTCGGGCTTGCGCCGGTGCGTTTCTCATCTTGGATGGGCGGCGACCGTGACGGCAACCCGTTTGTAACCGCCCAAACCACCCGTCGCGTACTGGCCATGAACCGCTGGAAAGCGGCGGAACTGTTTCTGGAAGATATTAAAGCGCTTGCCGACGAACTTTCCGTGGTGCAATGCACAGCGGAATTTCGCGCCAAATACGGCGATCACCGGGAACCTTATCGCGTCGTAGTCAAAGATCTGCGGGCAAAATTAATTAAAACCGTGGCCTACTACGGCTACATTCTGGAAGACAAACCGCTGACTATCGATAAAAGCGAAATTCTGACCGACGATAATCAATTATGGGAGCCGCTGTACGATTGTTACCAATCCTTACACCAGTGCGGCATGCGGATTATCGCAAACGGCGCGCTGCTTGACTGTCTGCGCCGCATTCGCTGTTTCGGGCTGGCGTTATCCCGTCTGGATATCCGTCAGGAAAGCACCCGCCATGCCGACGCCATTGCCGAGATCACCCGTTATATCGGGTTGGGCGATTACGCACAATGGACGGAAGACGACAAACAAGCCTTTTTAATTCGGGAATTAAGCTCCCGCCGTCCGTTGGTACCGCGTAATTGGCAACCTTCGGCAGAAACGCAGGAAGTGCTGGATACCTGCAAGGTCATTGCCGAACAGCCGGAAGGCGTGATTTCCTGCTATATCATCTCCATGGCACGCACGGCCTCCGATGTCTTGGCGGTGCATTTATTGTTAAAAGAGGCCGGTGTACCTTATCATCTGCCGGTGGTGCCGTTATTCGAAACCTTAGACGACCTTGACGCCAGCGAAGAGGTGATGACCCAGCTATTTAACGTAGGTTGGTATCGCGGCGTGATCAATAATAAACAAATGGTGATGATCGGCTATTCCGACAGCGCCAAAGACGCCGGCATGATGGCGGCCTCCTGGGCGCAATACCGCGCGCAGGAACAACTGGTCAATCTGTGCGAAAAACTGGGTATTGAGCTGACCTTGTTCCATGGCCGCGGCGGGACTATCGGTCGCGGCGGTGCGCCGGCTCATGCGGCGTTGTTATCGCAGCCGCCGCGTTCACTGAAAAACGGCTTGCGCGTCACAGAACAAGGCGAAATGATCCGTTTTAAACTCGGTTTGCCGGCCGTCGCCGTCGCCAGTCTGGATCTGTATGCCAGCGCAATTCTGGAAGCCAATCTGTTGCCGCCGCCGGAACCGAAAGACAGCTGGCGTGCCGTGATGGAAGAACTGTCCGCCTCGTCCTGTGACATTTATCGCGCGGTGGTACGCGGCGATAAAGATTTTGTGCCGTATTTCCGTTCCGCCACGCCGGAACAGGAACTGTCCAAACTGCCGTTAGGTTCGCGCCCGGCAAAACGCAATCCGAACGGCGGAGTGGAAAGTCTGCGCGCGATCCCTTGGATCTTCGCCTGGATGCAAAACCGCTTAATGCTGCCGGCCTGGCTGGGCGCGGGCGCTTCCGTGCGGTTAGCCATTGAAAACGGCAAACGCGACGTTATTGAAGAAATGTGTAAACAATGGCCGTTCTTCTCCACCCGTATCGGCATGCTGGAAATGGTATTCAGCAAAACCGACAGCTGGCTGTCCGAACATTACGATCAGCATCTGGTGAAAAAAGAACTCTGGTATCTGGGACAATCGTTGCGCGAACAGTTAAAACAGGATATCAAAACAATCTTATCCTTATCGCACGAAGATCAACTGATGTCCGATCTGCCTTGGGTCGCCGAATCCATCGCATTGCGTAACGTTTATACCGATCCGCTGAATCTGCTGCAAGTGGAATTACTGCGCCGGTTACGGGAAAATCCGCAAAACCCGAATCCGGATGTGGAACAGGCGCTGATGATCACCATCACCGGCATTGCCGCCGGCATGCGCAATACCGGCTAGAGCCGGTGTCGACCGCGCTGAAAAGTGCGGTCGATTTCAGCGATGTTTTCAACATCACCGCTTCAGTACAAGAACCGGCGTCCATATCGGCCCGGTTCTTTTTATTGCGTTATCGGCGCTTGATGATGCCGTAACGGCGCTTTCCATTTGCCGCGAACCGGCGGTTTTGCCGGGTTGGATAAAATCTGACTATTTCGCTCGAACATTCCCTTGTTTTTCTTGTCTTAGAGCATACATTGTATAAACAATGATGATAATTTAATGGAGAAACAACGTGAAAAAGAAACATTTTCTATTAACCGGCATTGCGCTCGGATTGAGCGTATTAACCACCTCCGTGGCCACTCAGGCTGCTTTTCCGGCATTTGTTGAAGGGCAACAGAGCGCAAGCCTTGCGCCGATGCTGGAAAAAGTCCTGCCTTCCGTCATATCCATTGCGGTGGAAGGAAAACAAAAATCCACTTTGCAAAATAACGACATTCCCGAAGAATTCAAATTTTTCTTCGGCCCGGATGTCTTCGGCGGTAATTCGCCGCGGAATTTCAAAGGTCTGGGTTCCGGCGTGATTATCAATGCCGAAAAAGGTTATGCGTTAACCAATAATCATGTGATCGATCAGGCCGATAAAATTACCGTCAAACTGGAAGACGGGCGAGAATTCAAAGCCAAAGTGGTCGGCAAAGACGAAATGTCGGATATTGCCCTGATCCAGCTGGAAAATCCGAAAAATCTTACCGAAATTAAAATCGCCGATTCGGACAAACTGCGGGTCGGTGATTTTACCGTGGCAATCGGTAATCCGTTCGGATTAGGTCAAACCGTGACCTCCGGCATTATTTCCGCGCTGGGGCGTTCCACCGGTTCCGACAGCGGGACTTATGAAAACTATATTCAGACCGATGCGGCGGTCAACCGCGGTAACTCCGGCGGCCCGTTAATTAATCTGAACGGTGAGCTTATCGGGATCAACACCGCCATTATTTCCCCGAGCGGCGGTAATGCCGGTATCGCCTTTGCCATTCCGAGCAATATGGCCGACAGTCTGGTCAAACAGATTCTGGAATTCGGCGAAGTGCGGCGCGGGCTGCTGGGAATTCGCGGCGGCGAGCTGAATACGGATCTGGCCAAAGCCTTTAATGTTGACGCTCAGCAAGGCGCCTTCGTCAGCGAAGTGTTACCGAATTCCGCCGCGGAAAAAGCGGGGATCAAAGCCGGTGATGTGATTACCGCCATCAACGGTCAAAAACTGGCCAGTTTTGCCGAGTTAAGAGCCAAAATCGCCACCAGCGGTGCCGGCAAAGCCATCGAACTGACTTATTTACGCGACGGTAAATCGCACAATACCAAAGTCACCCTGCAATCCGATGATCAAAGTCAGGCTAACGCAAGCGGTATTTTACCGGCATTGGACGGCGCGGATTTGGCCAATTACAACGAAAAAGGGCTGCAAGGCGTATCCATCACCGGGGTGAAACCGAGATCTCTGGCGGAACAGCGCGGTCTGAAAGCCGGCGATATTATTATCGGCGTCAACCGCCAGCCGGTGGAAAATCTGGGACAGCTGCGTAAAATTCTGGACAGCAAACCGTCTGCGGTGGCGCTGAATATTCTGCGCGGCGATTCGAATTTCTATCTGCTGGTGCAATAAATCCTGCGAGTGATAAACATCAAGGGGCGAAAACAATGTTCGCCCCTTTTTACATTTGATTAATTCGACCCATTCAGCATAAAGCGTTCCCGCAGTTCATGCAGTTGATCGCGCAATGCGGCGGCTTTTTCAAATTCCAGATCCTGTGCGTATTTATACATTTGCTGCTCCAGTTTTTTAATTTGTTGCTGATAGTCTTTCGGATTTTTCGGCGCCGGATAAAGTGCGGTCGGTTCTGCGGCTTTTTGTAAGCGCTGTTTATGTTTGGCTTTATTGGCGGCACCCTGCCCGACATCCAGCAATTCGCCCACTTTTTTATTCAATCCCTGCGGGATAATGCCATGTTCCTCATTGTACTTCATCTGTTTTTCACGCCGGCGATGGGTCTCGGTAATGGCTTTTTCCATGGATTTCGTCATACTGTCCGCATACAGAATCGCTTTGCCTTTCAGGTTTCGCGCCGCCCGCCCGATAGTCTGAATAAGCGATCGCTCCGAACGCAGAAAACCTTCCTTATCGGCATCCAGGATCGCCACTAAAGACACTTCCGGAATATCCAGCCCTTCGCGCAGCAAATTGATGCCCACCAACACGTCAAACTCACCCAAACGTAAATCGCGGATAATTTCCACCCGCTCTACGGTATCGATATCCGAATGCAGGTAACGCACCCGCACGCCATGTTCTTCCAGATAATCGGTCAGATCTTCCGCCATGCGTTTGGTTAAGGTGGTGACTAACACCCGCTCGTTGCGATCCGCCCGCAGACGGGCTTCCGATAACAGATCATCCACCTGAATGGAAACCGGTCGGATTTCAATCTCAGGATCAAGCAAACCGGTCGGGCGCACCACCTGATCGATAATCTCAGCACCGGATTTTTCCAGCTCGTAAGGCCCCGGCGTCGCCGAAACATAAATGGTCTGCGGCGCCAGTCGTTCGAATTCTTCAAACCGCAGCGGGCGGTTATCTAACGCGGACGGCAGGCGAAAACCATATTCCACCAAGGTTTCTTTGCGGGAGCGGTCGCCGCGGTACATTCCGCCGATCTGCGGCACCGTCACATGGGATTCGTCGATAATCAGCAAACCGTCCGACGGCACATAATCAAACAGCGTCGGCGGCGGTTCGCCCTCATTGCGGCCGGATAAATAGCGGGAATAATTTTCAATGCCCGAACAATAGCCGAGTTCGTTCATCATTTCGATATCAAATTGAGTACGCTGGGTCAACCGCTGTTCTTCCAGCAACTTATTGTTCGCCAGCAATACCTCGCGCCGTTGCGCCAGTTCCTGCTTGATCTTTTCAATGGCGTCCAGAATGCGTTCGCGCGGCGTCACATAGTGAGTTTTCGGATATACCGTAAAACGCGGAACGGCGCCGAAGCCCGTGCCGGTCAGCGGATCAAACAGACTTAGCCGCTCAATCTCATTATCAAATAACTCGATGCGCACCGCCCGATCATCCGATTCGGCCGGAAAAATATCGATAATTTCGCCGCGTACCCGAAAGGTGCCGCGCTGAAACGCCTGATCATTACGGGTATATTGCAGCTCCGCCAGCCGTGCCAGAATCTGACGCTGGTCAATAATCGCACCGGTTTGCAAATGCAACATCATCTTCAGATAGCTGTCGGGATCCCCCAAGCCGTAAATTGCCGACACCGACGCCACCACAATGGTATCGCGGCGTTCCAGAAAAGATTTGGTGGCGGATAAGCGCATCTGTTCGATTTGGTCATTGATCGACGCATCTTTCTCAATAAACGTATCGCTGCTCGGCACATAGGCTTCCGGCTGATAATAATCATAATAGGACACAAAATATTCCACCGCATTTTCCGGGAAAAAGGCTTTCATTTCCGCATACAGCTGCGCGGCGAGGGTTTTATTCGGCGCCAGTAACATCGCCGGACGGTTTAAACGGGCGATCACATTGGCGATGGTAAAGGTTTTGCCCGAACCGGTCACCCCCAGCAGGGTTTGATGCGCCAGCCCGTCATTAAGATTTTCGATTAATTTTTCGATTGCCTGAGGCTGATCGCCGGAGGGCGAAAAATCCGAATGCAGAATAAAAGGTTTGGTATTGATTTTGTTATTCATCACGGGTCATTCCAAAATAAAGTGCGGTCAATTTTAACACATTTTTCCCCCCGGTCGGCAAGTAAAAATTTAAGTTTTACACAGACTTATATTTGTCAAGTTTCAAACCTCGCAAAATCTGAAAATTTTTTAAAAATTTTGCTGGAATTTTTATAACATATTGAAAACTATAAAAAAGCTATTTTGCAACCAATTTCAATCTGACAGCGCAACATGCTAGTTTTTATCAGGGATCGGCGCATTTTTAAAATAATAATTAACAGAGTTATCCACAGGCACTGTGGATATAAAAAAACGCCGTAATAATGCAACTTTTTTTAAGTTTAGCGGTTGACAAGGTGGCGTGAGATCATTATCATGCAGCACTTATTCCTTGTGATACAGATTTATTCCTCCTTAGTTCAGTCGGTAGAACGGCGGACTGTTAATCCGTATGTCGCTGGTTCAAGTCCAGCAGGAGGAGCCATTTTTCTTTTGGTCGGTTTTTATTTGTCTCCTTTTATAAAAACTTATTTCCCCAAAAGACTTTAAGCCCATATCCTCCTTATGGGCTTTTATTTTTTTATTGTAAAAATTTTCCCGCTTCCCTTATACTTTCCCCCTCTTACCAAATGAATAAGGTTTATTATGTTTTTTCCTGTTTTCGCGCTACTGGCCGGATTAATCATCCTCGTTTGGAGTGCCGAGCGTTTTATTGAAGGTGCGGCCTCGTTCGCCGGCCATTTGGGTATGCCGCCGCTGTTAATCGGCATCGTGGTGATCGGCTTCGGCACTTCCGCGCCGGAAATGATTGTCTCGGCCCTATCCGCCCTCAACCACAGCCCCGGTATTGCGCTGGGTAACGCATACGGCTCCAATATTACCAATATTGCCTTGATTCTCGGTTTAACCGCCCTGATAAAACCGATTATGGTGAATCCCTCGGTGCTGAAAAAAGAGCTGCCGATACTGGCGCTGGTGACATTGCTTTCCGCATTGTTGATTAACGATGCCACCATATCCCGTCTTGATGCGCTCATACTATTGCTGGTTTTTGTTGCTTATATGCTGTGGACGATTCGACGGGAAATGCGCTCGAAAAAGCGCGCGCATAGCCTAAGCGAAGTACCGCCGCAATCCCGCCCTAAACCGGATATGTCACTGCGTTCCGCCGCATTGCGCATGTTGGGCGGCTTGGTATTATTAGTCGCCAGTTCCCAGCTTTTGGTCTGGGGTGCGGTGCAAATTGCCGCTTATCTTGGCGTCAGCGATCTGATTATCGGCCTGACTATCGTCGCCGTCGGCACCTCGCTGCCCGAGCTGGCCGCCTCGATTGTCGCCGCCAGAAAAGGACAGGCGGATTTGGCGCTCGGTAATATTATCGGTTCCAATCTGTTCAATACCTTAGCGGTTGTCGGGATTGCCGGTGCCATTATGCCGATTCGGGTGGAAAGCGAAATCTTCAGCCGGGATTTTCTGGTAATGGCGGTATTAACCCTGTCACTGTTTTTCTTCAGTTACGGATGGCGGAAAAAAACCGGTATGATTAACCGGTTTGAAGGGGCTTGTTTGCTGCTCAGTTATATCGCCTATACGGCTTATCTGCTGAACACGACACTGTAACCGGCATAACTTAAACGCCGAATAACACCGCCCCGCCCTGCACCGGCTGGGTGGAGGCATACAACAGACTGAGCGCGAAAATAATGACGATGGCGCCGATTGCCAGTTTAAACAGGCTTTCGGCATTGTTTTGCAACCCCGGCGATAAATACCATTTGCCCAGTTTTACCGCGCCGGAACGCGCATACTGCACCATTAACGCAAAGGCCGATAAGGTCAGCCCGGTGCCTAACGCCATCACCAATGCCGCCGCCACGCCCCACGGATATAAATCCAGCATATAAGAAAAAAACAGAATAAAAATCGCCCCGGAACACGGACGCATACCGATGCTCAGCACAATCAGACATTGTGATTTAAAATCCGTCGCCTGCGCCAGCTGTCGTTGATCCGGCAAATGCTGATGCCCGCAGCCGCACGGCTGATCGTGCGACGAAAATTGCGGCTGAATTTGCACCGCACTTTTTTTCGTTTCGGCAACGGACAGCGGCTTGATGCGATACACGGTTGAAAATCCGTTCTGCGCCGCCGGCG